>Ga0102832_1000334_pt1 | contig 95659 bp, 71 predicted proteins | sample EBPBio282013_DNA_FD_88942 | JGI IMG/M metagenome (GOLD analysis project Ga0102832, IMG submission 88942) | Wastewater treatment Type I Accumulibacter community from EBPR Bioreactor in Madison, WI, USA - Reactor 2_5/28/2013_ DNA (Illumina Assembly) | ecosystem: Engineered > Bioreactor > EBPR >...
AGCCGCCACCGAACTCGCCCTCGCCGACTACTACAAGCAGACCTACGCCAACCTCCCCGACTGGCAACGACTGGACGTGTGATGCTTCTCACCGCAGACCGGGTCCTGTTCCCCGGCGCCGGCGCTGCGGTTGCCGGCTGGCTGGAGGTCGACGGCGACCGTATCGTCGCCGCCGCCCCGGGCGCCGCCCCCCGGGCGTCCGACGAGCACGTCCGCGGGACCGTCGTCCCCGGTTACGTCGACGTGCACAGCCATGGCGGCGGCGGGGCGTCCTTCGTCACGGAGGACCCCGCCGTCGCCCGCCAGGCGCTCGCCGCGCACCGCAAGCACGGGGTCACCACGATGGTGGCTTCTCTGGTGACCGGTACGCTGCCCGACCTCGAGCGCCAGGTGGCCTGTCTGGCCGGGCTGGTGGAGACCGGCGAGCTCGCCGGCATCCACCTCGAAGGGCCGTGGCTGGCCCTGAAGTACAAGGGCGCCCACCCGCCCCAGCTGCTCACCGACCCCCGGCCCGAGGAGGTCGAACGCCTGCTGGACGCCGGACGCGGGGCGGTGCGCATGGTCACCATCGCGCCCGAGCGTCCCGGTGCCCTGGAGTCGATCCGGCTGATGGCCGAGCGCGGAGTGGTGGCGGCGATCGGGCACACCGATGCCGACTACGACACCTGCCGCGCGGCGATCGAAGCCGGTGCGACCGGCGCGACCCACCTGTTCAACGCGATGGCCCCGCTGCGGCACCGCGAACCCGGCCCGGTGCTGGCGTTGTGGGAGGACCCGCGGGTCTATCTGGAGCTGATCATGGACGGGGTGCACGTCCGGCCCGAACTGGTCTCGTTCGTCACCTCGACCGTTCCCGGACGCGTGGTGCTGGTCACCGATGCGATGGCCGCGGCCGCGTCCGCCGACGGTGACTACGTGCTCGGCGAACTGCCTGTCGAGGTGCGCGGAGGAGTCGCCCGGATCGCCGGCACCGACACCATCGCCGGTTCGACGCTCACCCTCGACGCCGGCGTCCGCAACGCCGTCGCGGCCGGCGTCCCGTTCGCCCGGGCCGTCACCGCGGCGACCTCGCTGCCCGCCGACTACCTGCACCTGCCCGACGTCGGACGCATCGCGGCCGGGGCCCGCGCCGACCTGGCCGTCCTCGACTCGGCACTGCTCGTCACCCGCGTGATGTACCGCGGCGCCTGGACCTGACCCGCAAGAAGGTGACCTCGCAGGAGGGGTCCCTCTCCTGCAGGCCTCTGGCGCGAAAGGGGACCGTCCCCTTTCGCTTCGTGTCCGGGACGTGGCGTCGCGAGTCGCGTCGGCACGGGCGGCTACGGTGGGCACCGTGAGTGAGACCGTTGAGCCCACGACCGCCGCGCCCAGGGTGCGCTGGCGCCGGGTCGGCCTGTTCTACCTGCTGGCCCTCGGCTGGGTCTGTCTGGTGGCGGCCGGTCTCTACCTGACCGGCGCCCGCAACCTGGCCGGCGGGCAGGGGCTCAGCGTCGTCACGGTCGTGCTCGCGGTGCTCTACATGCCCGCGCCACTGGTCGCGGCCCTGGTGATGGAACGCCTCGACCACCGTCCGCCCCAGGTCCTCGGGGTGCTGCGGCGGTTCGGCTCCACCGCGCTGAAGCTGTTGGCGGTCGTGGTGCCGGTGGTCGCCGCCCTGCTGCTCGGCATGGTCGGGCTCACCTGGCTCACCGGCAACCGGCTCGACCTCAACGGCGCCGGCCGCGTCCTGTTCACCAGCGAGGACCTGGTGGCGAACGCGCTCCTGCTCGTGCCCAGCATGGACGCCGACCAGGTGGCGAAGCTGAGCGCGGCCACCCCGTCGCTGTGGCCGCTGCTCGGGCTCACCCTGCTCGGCGCCCTCGTGGCCGGGTTCACGATCAACGGCGTCTTCGCCTTCGGCGAGGAGTACGGGTGGCGGGGCTGGCTGGCCGACGAACTGCGTCCGCTCGGTGCCTTCTGGACGAACGTGCTCACCGGCATTCTGTGGGGGCTGTGGCACGCGCCGCTGATCCTGATGGGGTTCAACTACGGCAGCTACACCCTCCTGGGCCCCTTCTTCATGATCGCCTGGTGCATCCCGCTGTCGTTCCTGTTCTGGCGGGCGCGGCAGGTCACCGGATCGCTGCTGGCGCCGGCCGTCCTGCACGGCACGCTCAACGGGTTCGCGGGCGTCTTCCTGATCGTCCTGGTGGACGCCAACCCGCTGATCGCCGCACCCGCCGGCCTGATCGGCGCGGCCACGGTCGCGGTGGTGGCCGCCCTGTTCTGGCTGCTCACCAGGGGCATCGTCCGGGGTGCGGGGGCCGGTCGCGCTCGATGAGCGGCGCCTATCCCGACTGGGTCCTCCAGCTGACCGAACGGCGGCTGGTGGAGCTCTTCGGCGAGGTCACCCTGGCCCGTGGCCAGGAGTACGTCCGCCAGGGACGCGTCGGCCACATCGCCATCGGTTCGGGCACCGGCGGCAGCCTCGTCCAGGCCCAGGTGCGCGGCTCCAGCGCACGCGCCTACCAGACCGTGGCCCGTTACCACGCCGACAGCGGCGCGATCACCACGTCCTGCTCGTGCCCGGTGGGGTACGACTGCAAGCACGGCGCCGCGCTGCTGTGGCACATGCGGACGGTGAACCTGCGGGCGCTCACCCCGGCGTGGCAACGGGCCCTGGCCCAGGTCACCGCCGAGACCCGCACCAGCACCCCCGGGCAGGAGCTCGCGGTGCAGGTCACCCGGGCGGCCAGCGGGGCGATCCAGCTGCGTCCGCTGCTCTGGGGGAGGTCCGGACGCTGGGTGCGCACCGGCGTCACCTGGGAGAGCCTTCAGCACCCGTGGGGCGGCGACTACCTGGAGACCCACCGGGCACCACTCGCGGCGCTGGTCCGCACCCGCGAACAGCGCAGCGGCTACTCATTCTACGCCCAGCGCGCGGACGTCCTCGAGCTCGGCCAGCTCGGCGTCACCGCCTGGGGCTGGCTGGCCGGGGCCGTCGACGCCGGGGTGCAGCTGATCCCCGGACAGGGCACCCCGTCGGTGCGGCTGGTGGCCGAGCCGGCCCGGATCACTTCCCGGCTGAGCCGCTCCGGTGACGACCTGGCCCTGCGCACGTTCGCCGCGTCGGGCGAGCGCGAGTGGCCCGTGCAGTACGCGAACCTGCTCGGGTCGCCCCCGCACGGCCTGGCGGTGAGCGAGGACGGCGAGCTGCTGCTGGTGCCGTTCGCCGAACCGCTCAGCCAGGGCCAGCAGGCGCTGCTGCTGCAGCACCCACGGCTGGACGTCCCGGCCGCGGACGTCGCGTCCTTCGCCGCCCAGTTCCACCCCGCGCTGCGGCGCCTGGTCGACCTGCGGACCGACGACGACGTCGTGCTGCCCGAACTCGCCGCGCCGCGGCTGCTGCTGCGTGTGAAGTACCTGCCCGACCACGTCACCCGGCTGGCGTGGGCGTTCCGCTACCAGGTCGGCGCCGACGCCCTCGACGTCGAGCTGTACGCCACCGGCGACCAGCCGGCCTACCGCGACGGCGACGCCGAGCAGGCCCTCCTGGACGCCCTCCCACCCGGCCCGTGGCCGGTCCGCGGCGACCGCGCCGGGCACCGTCCGGCCAGCACCGCGACGCTCACCGGGCCCGCGACCGCCGACTTCGCCAGCCACTGGCTCGAGCGGCTCGGGGACCTCGGCGTGGTCGTGGAGGTCACCGGTACCCCGCAGGCCTACCGGCTCGCGTCCGAGGCGCCGCAGGTCGACCTCGCCGTGACCGATCCCGGCCCCGGCTCGGACTGGTTCAACCTCGCCGTGAGGGTGAGCATCGAGGGGGAGCCGGTCGAGTACCGCGAGCTGTTCACCGCACTGGCCACCGGTCAGACCCACCTGATCCTGCCGTCCGGCACCTGGTTCAGCCTCGACCGGCCCGAGCTCGAGCAGCTGCGGCTGCTGATCGAGGAGGCGAGCCAGCTCACCGACACCGACGCCGACGGACTGCGCCTGCGCACCGTCCACGCCGGGCTGTGGGACGACCTGCGGATGCTCGGGGTGGTTTCCGAGCAGTCGGCCGCGTGGACCGCCGCCGTCTCGGCCCTGCTGGAGACCGACGAGCTGCCGGGTGTGCCGGTCCCGGCCGGGCTGAAGGCCACGCTGCGTCCCTACCAGGAGCTCGGGTTCCGTTGGCTGCACTTCCTGCACGGCGCGCGGCTCGGCGGAATCCTCGCCGACGACATGGGCCTGGGCAAGACGCTGCAGGCGATCGCGCTGGCCTGCGCCCTGCGCGAGGAGGGACGACTCGAGCAGCCGATGCTGGTGGTGGCGCCGACGTCGGTGCTGGGCACCTGGGCCGCGGAGGCCGCCCGGTTCGCCCCCGACCTGCGGGTGCGGGTGGTCGAGCAGTCCTCGAAGAAGCGGACGGAGTCCCTGGCCGACCTCGCTGCCGGGGCAGACCTGGTGGTGACGTCCTACACGCTGCTGCGGCTCGACTCCGAGGAGTACGCCGCGCAGGCGTGGTCGGCGGTGTTCCTCGACGAGGCGCAGTTCGTGAAGAACCGGCAGTCCCACGCCTACCGGGCCGTCCGCACGCTGCGCGCGCAGGCGAAGTTCGCGGTCACCGGCACACCGCTGGAGAACAGCCTGATGGACCTGTGGTCGCTGCTGTCGATCACCGCGCCCGGGCTGTTCCCCGACCCGGTCAGCTTCACCGACGGCTACCGGCGTCCGATCGAGACCGGCAGCGATCCCACCGCCCTGGCCCGGCTGCACCGGCGGGTGCGTCCGCTGATGCTGCGCCGCACCAAGGAGGGCGTCGCGGCCGAGCTGCCGCCCAAGCAGGAGCAGGTGCTGCGGGTGCCCCTGTCGCCGGGCCACCGCCGGCTGTACGACAAGCAACTGGCCGCCGAGCGCAAGAAGGTGCTCGGCCTGGTCGACGACCTGCGGCGCAACCGGATCACGATCCTGGCCTCGCTCACCCTGCTGCGGCAGCTGGCGCTGTCGCCGGCGCTGGTGCTGCCGGGACAGGTGGCGATCTCGGCCAAGCTGGACACCCTCGTGGAACTGGTCGCCGAACTCGCCGCCGAGGGCCACCGGGCGCTGGTGTTCAGCCAGTTCACCAGCTACCTCGGCCTGGCCCGCGACCGGCTGAAGGCCGAAGGTATCGGCGCCTCCTACCTGGACGGACGGACGCGCGACCGCGCGGCCCGCATCGAGGCGTTCCGCAGCGGCACCGACCCGGTGTTCCTGATCAGCCTGAAGGCCGGTGGGTTCGGCCTCACCCTCACCGAGGCCGACTACGTGTTCATCCTCGACCCGTGGTGGAACCCGGCCGCCGAGCTGCAGGCCATCGACCGCACTCACCGGATCGGGCAGGACAAGCACGTGATGGTGTACCGGCTGGTCAGCGAGGACACCATCGAGGAGAAGGTCGTCGAGTTGCAGGAGCGCAAGCGCGACCTGTTCGCGAAGGTGGTGGGGGAGGGCGGCGACCTGGCTGCCCCGCTCAGCGCCGCCGACATCCGCAGCCTGCTCGAACCGGGCGGGCCACCGAGGGAGGAACGGTCATGAAGGTGGCGACGCAGGCGCGGCTGTGGCAGTGGGGGGCCGTGGCCTACGGGTTGCTGGTGGCGGCCTTCCTCACGTTCTGGCCGAGCGTCACCGTCGGGGACCAGGAGGTCCCGATGATCTGGGTGTACGGCCCGGCGATGCTGGTGGGGGTGCTCGCCCCGGTGCTGGTGGCGGTGATCCCGGCGGTGGTGCCCTGGCGCAAGTCGCTCGTCGCCTGGATCGTGGCCGCGGTGATCGGGGTGTTCGCGGTCGTCACGCTGTTCTCGATCGGCATCCTGTACCTGCCGGTGGCCGCGTTCACCGCCACCGCCGCCTACCTGCACCGCCGCGCGCCGATCGAGGACGCCCCGCTGGAGCCGGAGACCTGGGACGGGACGATCGCTCCCGTGCGCAAGACGGCCAAGGAGAAGGCACCCGGGGAGGGCGAGTGAGCCGGCGTTCGGAGCCGGCGCTGCTGGCGCTGCACGGCGTCCGGGTGCTCGGTGGGCCGTCGGTGGACGCCGTCGCGGAGCGCTTCCTGCTGCCGGCGCCCGACGTGCGCGATCACCTGCTGGACGCCCAGGCGTTCGGCTGGGTGACGCGCCACGACTTCTTCGGCGAGACCTGGTCGCTCACCGACCGGGGTCGCGCCGAGAACGAGCGGCAGCTGGCCGTCGAGCTGGACGCGGCCGGCGTCCGGGACGTGGTGGCCGCGGTACACGCGTCCTTCCGTCCGGTGAACGCGGCGCACGGACGCGCCTGCACGCAGTGGCAGTTGCACCCGACCCTGTACGACCCGGCCGCGATCAACGACCACTCCGACCCGGTGTGGGACGACGCCGCGCTGACCGAACTCGAGGCCTGCGACGACGCCCTGGCCGAGTTCGACGCCACCCTGACCGGCGTACTGGCACGCTTCGACGGCTACTCGGCGCGCCACTCGGCCGCGCTGGCGATGGTCCGGCGGGGCGACCACGACTGGCTGGACGCGCCCGGCCGCGCGTCCTGCGAACTGGTGTGGATCCAGTTCCACGAGGACCTCCTGGCCACCCTCGGCCTCGAGCGCGGCTCTGTTTCCTGACGCCCCTCCGCCCCTCCGCCCCTCCGCCCCTCCGCCCCTCCGACTTGTCAGAATCTCAGGTCGCCAGGGCGACCTGAGATTCTGACAAGTCGGAGGGGCCGGGGGCCGGGGGCCGGGGTCAGTCGTCCATCGCCTCGATGCCGAGCTCGGCCAGCTCGGCGCCGCGGTCGCGGAAGCGCTGCAGCAGTTCCTCGGGGGGCGGGGTCCAGTCCAGCACCTCCTCGAGCACCCGCAACGGCTCCTTCGTCCGGTACGAGCGCGTCGGGTTGCCGGGGAAGCGCTTGTCGGTGACGTTCGGGTCGTCCTCGATCGGGCCGAGCGGCTCGACCCGGTAGACCCGTCCGGGCCCGTCGCCGCGGGCGAGCGCGGCGGCGAGCGGCGCGCCCTCCCGACTGGCGGTCAGGTAGATGTTGTTCGCGCGGCGTCCCGACCCGTAGTTCGAGTTCCAGCCCGGCGTCAGCAGGTCGCCCGGCCGCACGTCGGCCTTCGTGCCGTGGAAGAACGGTCCGGGATCGTCCACCACCCGCGGGGTCGGCGCGGGGTCGCGCAGCAGGCCGTCCAGCCGGTGCATCAGGACCGCGACGCGACGGCCTCCCCGCGGAGCCCGTGGGTAGCGGCACAGCACGTCGAGGACGGTCGGGGTCGCCCGCGTGGCCGCGGCCGTGATCACGTACTCGGCCACCACCGGGTCGTCGCCGCGCGCCAGCTCGGCCGCCCGGGCGGCGTGCACGCCGGCGCCGAGGATGTGGCGCAGCTGCGTCGGCGTCGCCAGCGGGTGCAGGTACGCGGACGCGGCCGCGTCGCCCGCCGCGAGCGCCGCGTACCGCGCGGCCTCGCTCGGGGCCTCTGCCGCCGCGCGGTGCGCGTCGACCGCCGCCGTCCGCTGGAGCCGTGAGCGCGGGGCGCCGTCGGCGAACACCCGGGCCGCGTCCAGAGCCGCCGCCGGGCGCGGGTCGTCGGGACAGGCCTTGGTGAAGACCACCAGCGTCTGCTGCGCACACTCTGCGGCGTAGCGGGCCACCGCCCGCAACTCGTCCATCGTCAGTTCGAAAGGTGTCGCCTGCATCCCACCGAGTCTGGCACGGTTCGGCCTTGTCAGCGACGCCTCAGGCCTCGGGTGCCGCTGCCGCGACGGTGTGGCCGAGGCGCTCGCGGGCGGTCTCGCCCCGGCGTCCGGCCGGCACGGCGCCCGCGACAGCAGCCAGCCCCAACGGTCGCGGACCCGCGTACATGCTCTCCGCCCCGGCCGGCGCGATGTCGTAGGTCTCGTGCCAGATCGTGACGGCCGCAGGGTCGGCCCTGGCGACCCGGTAGAAGTCGACCCACGCCGGACGGTGCTCGTGGACGCCGGAGTTGGCGTAGGCGTAGACGTCCTCGGTGGAGCGCCAGTACTGGATCGTGGTCGCCCCGAACCCGTCGAGCACCACCCGGCTGCCCAGGTAGCCCAACGAGTCGGCCTCGCCACGCGCGGCGGCTGCCTTGTTCTGCTCCAGCTCGACGAGCATCCTCGGCGCCGCGCACAGTGCCCTGCCGATGCCCGGAGGAGACGCCCCGGCCACGCCCGAGGTGCTCGACCTGCTGGAAGAACTCGGCTGGGAGGTCGACCCCGACTGCCCGCCGGCACGGGCGCTCGGCGCCGCCTGGGACGCCGCCCGCCGGGCAGGCATCGACGTGGACACCGCGCGCGCGGCCGCCTACGCCCGGGCGATGCAGGGCGTGGTCCGCATCGACCTCGACGTGCTGGACGAGCTCAGGGACCCGGTCGAGGCCCTCCGCACGGTCGTGCTCGGCAACGTCCTGGTCGATCCGATCCTGATCGCCCTGCGTCGCCTCGCCCAGGAGGCCGCGAGCGCCGAACGGGAGCGGCGGGACTCCTAGGGTCACTGGCTGACGCCGAGCGCCTCCAGCATCGGCAGCAGCTTGGCCTCGGTCTCGGCGTACTCCTCGGCCGGGTCGGACTCCGCGACGATCCCGCAGCCGGCGTAGATCGTGATCCGGCGGGTGTCGGCGGGGTCGATCACCCCGCAGCGCAGGGCGATGGCGAACTCGCCGTCGCCGCCGGCGTCCAGCCAGCCCACCGGGCCGGAGTAGCGCCCGCGGTCGAGGTGCTCGAGCTCGGCGATCGTCGCCCGGGCGGCAGGTGTCGGCGTGCCGCACACGGCGGCGGACGGGTGCAGCGCCCCGGCCAGGGCCAGCACGCTCACGCCCTCGTGCACCACCGCGGTCACGTCCGAGGCCAGGTGCAGCACGTTCGGCAACTCCAGCACGTACGGGGCGTCCGGCACGTTCATGCCCGAGCAGAACGGCTCCAGCGCGTGCGCCACCGACTCCACCGCCAGCTCGTGCTCGATCAGGTTCTTTCCCGACCGGGCCAGCGCGTGGGCGAGCTTGAGGTCCAGTTCCTCGCCGCCGTTGCGGCGGATCGTGCCCGCCAGCACCCGCGAGGTGGCCAACCCGCCCTCGCGGCGGATCAGCATCTCCGGCGACGCGCCGACGAGCCCGTCGAGGTGGTAGGTCCAGCAGCTGGGGTAGCGGTCGGTGAGGGCGTTGACCAGGGCGCGCGGGTCGAGCGGCTCGTCGGCCTCCAGCGTCGCGCCGCGGGCCAGCACCACCTTGTCGAGCATGTGGGCGTCGATCCGTCCGACCGCCTCGGTGACGATGCCCTGCCACTCCTCGCGGCTCAGCCCGCCGGTCACCGGCCGGACGCCGGACGGGGTGGGCACGTCGCGGACGGTGCCCGGCATCTCCGGCACGGCCCCGGACGCCGCGCCGAGCGCGGTCAGCCAGCTCTGCCCCTTGCGGCGCCCGATCACCAGGCGCGGCACGATCACGATCGAACGCTGCGCGGTGTGCCCGGCGTCGAACACGAAGGACGCGAACGCGACCGGACCGGTGCCCGGCACCTCGGGCAGCTCGGTCTCCTGCTCGATCCGCGAGCAGACCTTCGCCCACCACTCGTCGGCCTCCGCCGCGGTGCCGCCCTCGAACCGGGCCACCTCGCCGATGCCGACGATGCCTTCGCCGCGACGCAACCAGGCGTGGCCCCCGGACGCTGGCAGGTACGCGGCCAGGTCTCCGGGATCCTCGATCGCCACGGTCGTCGCGCGCCACTGGGGGCCCGGCGGGTGATGGATCACGCAGGCAGGATAGTCGCTGCAACCGCGTCTCCCGCCCGGGGCGTCAAATGGCCCCGGCAGCCCCTTTTGCCTAGACTGGCCGAGTTCCCGAATCGCACGTCAGGAGAGCGCATGCCCGAGCCGACGCCGGTCGTCCCGGCCGACGGCGAAGGCGTCGAGGCGGACGTGATCGTCGTCGGCGCCGGACCGGGTGGCTCCACCACCGCCGCGTACCTCGCCGACCGTGGCCTCGACGTGGTCCTGCTGGAGAAGGCGAGGTTCCCGCGCGAGAAGGTCTGCGGCGACGGCCTCACCCCGCGCGCGGTCAAGCAGCTGATCAAGCTGGGCATCGACACCAGCGAGAGCGCCGGCTGGGTGCGCAACAAGGGCCTGCGGGTCTACGGCGGACGCACCGAGCCGTTCGAGCTGCCCTGGCCCGAGCTCGCCGAGTTCCCGCCCTACGGCCTGGTGCGTGCCCGCGCCGAGTTCGACCACATCCTCGCCCGGCGGGCGGTCGACGCCGGCGCCCGGCTGTACGAGGAGACCAACGTCACCGCCCCGGTGGTCGACGAGCGCACCGACCGCATCACCGGGGTGACCACGAAGGACGGACGCACGTTCCGCGCCCCGGTCGTCGTGGCCGCGGACGGCAACTCCGCCCGCCTGGCGCTGTCGATGGGGCTCGCCAAGCGCACCGACCGCCCGATGGGGGTCGCCGTCCGCGCCTACTTCACGTCCCCGCGCACCGACGACGACTACATGGAGTCGTGGCTGGAGCTGTGGGACGGCACGCCGCGGCAGTCCAACCTGCTGCCCGGCTACGGCTGGGTGTTCGGCATGGGGGACGGCACCGTCAACGTCGGCCTCGGCACCGTCGGCTCGAGCTCGGAGCCGGCCAAGCTCAACTACCGGGAGATGTTCAACCGCTGGCTGGCCAGCACGCCCGAGGAGTGGGGCTTCCGGCCGGAGAACCAGGTCGGCCAGACCCTCGGCGCGGCCCTGCCGATGAGTTTCAACCGCCAGCCCGCCTACACCCGTGGCCTGCTGCTGGTCGGCGACTCCGGCGGCATGGTGTCGCCGTTCAACGGCGAGGGCATCTCGTACGCGATGGAGGCCGGCGAGATGGCCGCCGAGGCGATCGCCGACGCCCGGTTCCGCGGCTTCGGCACCCCGAGCGCCGAACGCGCGCTGCGGGGCTATCCGGCGCGACTGAAGTCGGAGTGGGGCGGGTACTTCCGGCTGGGCCAGGTCTTCGTGCCCCTGATCGAGCACCCGCAGGTGATGCACCTGTGCACCCGGTACGGCCTGCCCCGGCCCACGCTGATGAGATTCACGATGAAACTGCTCGCACACCTCTACGACACCCGCGATGGTGATTGGATGGACAAAGTCATCAGCACCCTTGCAAAGGTGGCACCCTCAGCATGACAAATTCCGCGCAACGCTCGCTGCAGAAGGGAACCGCTACCCGATGAGCCCCTACATTCCGCTGCTGGGCATCATGGCGCTGGCCGCCGGCTTCCTCGCGATCTCGATCGCGCTGAGTGCCGTGGTCGGCCCGCGGCGCTGGAACAAGGTCAAGTACAGCTCGTACGAGTGCGGCATCGAACCGACGCCGCAGCCGATGGGCGGCGGCCGGTTCCCGATCAAGTACTACATCGTGGCGATGCTCTTCATCATCTTCGACATCGAGACCATCTTCCTGTATCCGTGGGCGGTCACCTTCAAGCAGCTGGGCCTGTTCGCCCTGCTCGAGATGGTGCTGTTCATGGCCACGGTCTTCGTCGCGTACGCCTACGTGTGGCGCCGCGGCGGCCTGGAATGGGACTGAGAACGGACGGGACCAAGCGATATGGGCATTGAGGACAAGATCCCCCAGGGCGTGGTGCTGACCACGCTCGAGGGCGTGTTCGGCTGGATGCGGCAGGCGTCCCTGTGGCCGGCGACGTTCGGCCTGGCGTGCTGCGCCATCGAGATGATGACCTACGGCGCGCCGCGGTTCGACGCCGGTCGCTGGGGCCAGGAGGTCTTCCGAGCCTCACCGCGACAGGCCGACCTGATGATCATCTCGGGGCGGATCAGCCAGAAGATGGCACCGGTGCTGCGCCAGGTCTACGACCAGATGCCCAACCCGAAGTGGGTCATGGCGATGGGCGTGTGCGCGTCCTCGGGCGGCATGTTCAACAACTACGCGATCGTCCAGGGCGGCGACCACCTGGTCCCGGTGGACGTGTACGTGCCCGGCTGCCCGCCGCGTCCCGACATGCTGATCGACGCGATGTTCAAGCTCAAGAAGGACATCGTGGCCAAGCGCCCGATGGCCCAGAACGAGCTGGACGCCTGGGAGGCGGCCGAGGCGGCGGCGCTGGTCGCACCCGCCACCCATGAGATGAAGGGCCTGCTGCGATGAGCCAGGACAAGCTGCCCGGCGAGGAGAAGACCGTCGACAAGCCGGTCACCGACCCGGAGGCCTCGCCCAAGGCCGGCGTCGAGCGCGAGGACGCGCAGCCGAACCCGACCCCGCTGGTCCCGGCCGAGCCGAAGGGCGTCCCGCTCCGCGCCGGCATGTGGAGCCAGGGCACCGGCGACACCTCCGGCTACAGCCGCATCGTCCGCACCACCGGCTGGCCCGCGCCCAGCGAGCCGCCTTACGGCTCCTGGTACGACGACGCATACAGCCGGCTGCTGTCGCTGGTGGAGGGGCTGCGGATCGCGGTCATCCTCGACCGTGGCGAGCTCACGTTCCGGGTGCCCCGCGAGCAGCTCACCGAGGTGATGCGGTCGCTGCGCGACGACGCCCTGCTGCGCTTCGAGTTCTGCGCGTCGGTCTCCGGCGTGCACTACCCGGACGACGCCGGGGCCGAGCTGCACTCGGTGTACCACCTGCAGTCGATGACCCACAACCGCCGGTTGCGCGTGGAGACGTCCTGCCCGGACGCCGACCCGCACATCCCGAGCGTGGTCGCGACCTACCCGGCCGCCGACTGGCACGAGCGTGAGACCTGGGACATGTTCGGGATCGTCTTCGACGGCCACCCGCACCTCACCCGCATCCTGATGCCGGACGACTGGGCGGGCCACCCGCAACGCAAGGACTACCCGCTCGGCGGGATCCCGATCGAGTACAAGGGCACCACCGTGCCCCCGGTTGACGCGCGCAGGAGCTACCGATGACCGCCCAAGAGCACGACCTCTACGCCAACCCGGGCGAGGAGACCGAGGGCACCGTCTACACCGCCGTCGGCGGCGGCGACTGGGCCGACATCGCCGGCGAGCAGGCCGAGCGCGGGGATGAGGTGCTGGTCATCAACATGGGCCCGCAGCACCCGTCCACCCACGGCGTGCTCCGGCTGATGGTGGAGTGCGACGGCGAGACCGTGACGAGTATCCGTCCGGGTATCGGGTTCCTGCACACCGGCATCGAGAAGAACATGGAGTACCGGTCCTGGACGCAGGGCACGACCTTCGTGACCCGCATGGACTACGTGTCGCCGCTGTTCAACGAGGCCGCGTACTGCCTGGCCGTGGAGCGGCTGCTCGGCATCGAGGACCAGATCCCGCAGCGCGCCAACGACATCCGCGTGCTGATGATGGAGCTGTGCCGGATCGCCTCCCACCTGGTCGCCATCGGCACCGGCGGCATGGAGATCGGCGCCCTCACGGTGATGACGATCGGTTTCCGCGAGCGCGAGATGATCCTCGACTTCTTCGAGGCCGTGACCGGCCTGCGCATGAACCACGCCTACATCCGTCCGGGCGGCGTCGCCCTCGACCTGCCCGAGACCGGCATCGCCCAGCTGCGCGACCTGATCAACTGGCTGGAGAAGCACCTGCCGGAGTACGCGGCGTTCTGCAACGAGAACCCGATCTTCAAGGGCCGCATGGTCGGCATCGGGTACCAGGACCTCGCCGCCTGCTTCGCGCTGGGCGTCACCGGCCCGGTGCTGCGCTCGACCGGCTACGCCTGGGACCTGCGCAAGCAGCAGCCCTACTGCGGGTACGAGACCTACGACTTCGACGTGATCACCTGGGACACCTCCGACGCCTACGGCCGCTTCCGCGTCCGCCTCGACGAGATGTGGGAGAGCCTGAAGATCGTCAAGCAGGCCACCGACCGGCTGGAGGCCTCCACCGGGCAGCCGGTGATGGTCGACGACCCGAAGATCGCCTGGCCCGCGACGCTCGCCGTGGGGCCGGACGGCCAGGGCAACAGCCACGAGCACATCAAGCACATCATGGGTGACTCGATGGAGGCCCTGATCCACCACTTCAAGCTGGTCACCGAGGGCTTCCGCGTCCCGCCCGGCCAGGCCTACGTGCCGATCGAGAGCCCGAAGGGCGAGATCGCCTGCCACGTCGTCTCCGACGGCGGCACCCGGCCCTACCGCGCGCACATGCGCGACCCAGGGTTCAACCACCTCCAGTCCGTACCGATCCAGTGCGAGGGCGGCATGCTGGCCGACGTGGTCGTCGCCATCGGTTCCCTCGACCCCGTGATGGGAGGCGTCGACCGATGAGCGGTCACGAGTTCCAGTCCTTCTTCCCCGACTCCGGCGAAGTGGACATGTCCGACACCTCGACCAACATCGACGAGACCACGATGGCCGAGCTGCGCGAGCTGGCGGGGCGCTACCCGCGGGCGCGCTCGGCGCTGCTGCCGATGCTGCACCTGGTGCAGAGCGTGGACGGACGCGTGTCCCCGGCCGGTGTCGAGGCGTGCGCCGAGGTGCTCGGCATCACCACCGCCCAGGTCTCCGGCGTGGCCACCTTCTACACGATGTACCGGCGGCGTCCGGGCGGCACCCACCACGTGGGGGTCTGCACCACCGCCCTGTGCGCGGTGATGGGCGGGGACGCGCTGCTGGACAGCGTGTCCGACAAGCTCGGCATCCACCCCGACGAGACCACGCCCGACGGCCGGTTCAGCCTCGAGCGCATCGAGTGCAACGCCGCCTGCGACTTCGCCCCGGTGATGATGGTCAACTGGGAGTTCATGGACAACATGACCCCGGCCCGGGCCGAGAAGCTGATCGACGACCTGGCTGACGGCAAGGAGGTCACCTCCACCCGCGGGGCCACGATCACCAGCTGGCGCGAGGCCGAGCGCGTCCTTGCCGGCTTCCCCGACGGTCGCGCCGACGAGGGCCCCAGCGCCGGTGAGGCTTCCCTGCTGGGCAAGTCGATCGCCGAAGCCAACTCCTGGACCGCGCCCAACCCGGAGGACCTCAAGTGAACACCCCATGGAGTTCTTCTCCCCCGCTGCGCTCCTCCGAACAACTCCAAGGGGACCCCGCATGACCGACACCCTGACCCCCGTCCTCTCGGCGAACTGGGGCACCGAGGAGTCCTGGACGCTGGAGGCCTACCGGGCCGCGGGCGGCTACGAGGCCGTCGGCAAGGCCCTGAAGATGACCCCGGGCGAGGTCACCGACCTGGTCAAGGACTCCGGCCTGCGCGGACGCGGGGGCGCGGGCTTCCCGACCGGCATGAAGTGGAGCTTCGTGCCGAAGGACAACCCGAACCCCAAGTACCTGGTGGTGAACGCGGACGAGTCCGAGCCCGGCACCTGCAAGGACATGCCGCTGCTGCTGGCCAGCCCGCACACCCTGGTCGAGGGCATGATCATCGCCTCGTACGCGATCGACTGCCACACCGCGTTCGTCTACATCCGGGGCGAGGTGCTGCACGTCATCCGGCGCATGCAGCAGGCCGTCGCCGAGGCGTACGACGCCGGCTACCTCGGCACGAACATCCTCGGCTCGGGCTACGACCTCGACATCATCGTGCACGCCGGCGCGGGCGCCTACATCTGTGGCGAGGAGACCGCGCTGCTGGACTCGCTGGAGGGTCGCCGCGGCCAGCCCCGGCTGCGTCCGCCGTTCCCCGCGGTCGCGGGCCTCTACGCGTCCCCGACCGTGATCAACAACGTCGAGTCGATCGCCAGCGTCCCCGCGATCGTGAAGAACGGCGCGGCCTGGTTCGGCTCGATGGGCACCGAGAAGTCGAAGGGCATGACGCTCTACTCGCTGTCGGGGCACGTCAACCGTCCGGGCCAGTTCGAGGCGCCGCTGGGCATCACCCTGCGCGAGCTGCTCGAGCTGTCCGGCGGCGTCCGGGCCGGCCACGAGCTGAAGTTCTGGACGCCGGGCGGCTCGTCCACCCCGATCCTGACCGCCGAGCACCTCGACGTCCCGCTCGACTACGAGGGCATGGGCGGCGTCGGCTCGATGCTGGGCACCAAGGCCCTCCAGGTGTTCGACGAGACCACCTCGGTGGTGCGCACCACGCTGCGCTGGGTCGAGTTCTACAAGCACGAGTCGTGCGGCAAGTGCACGCCGTGTCGCGAGGGCAGCTGGTGGCTGGTGCAGCTGCTGAAGAGCTTCGAGGCCGGCACCGCGCAGGACGGTGACGTCGACAAGCTGCTCGACATCTGCGACAACATGGGCGGCAAGTCGTTCTGCGCCCTCGCCGACGGCGCCGTGGCCTGCGTGACCAGCGCGGTGCGGCACTTCCGTGACGAGTTCGAGGCCGGGTACACCACGCCCGCGTGGGAGGCGTTCCCGTACGGCCGCAGCGCCCTGTTCGAGGTCAACGAGAAGGTCGAGGTGCACGCATGAGCGTGGTCACGAAGCCCGCCGACCAGGTGGCCCCGGTCGACCTGATCACGGTCACCATCGACGGCACCGAGGTGCAGGTGCCGAAGGGCACGCTGGCCATCCGGGCCGCCGAGATGATCGGCATCGCCATCCCGCGGTTCTGCGACCACCCGCTGCTCGACCCGGTCGGCGCCTGCCGCCAGTGCATGGTCGAGGTGCCCGACATGGGCAACGGCCGCGGCATGCCCAAGCCGCAGGCGTCCTGCACCCTGGAGTGCGCGCCCGGCATGCAGATCAAGACCCAGCTCAGCTCGGCGGTGGCCGAGAAGGCCCAGAAGGGCATGCTGGAGTTCCTGCTGATCAACCACCCGCTGGACTGCCCGATCTGTGACAAGGGCGGGGAGTGCCCGCTGCAGAACCAGGCCCTGGCGAACGGACGCGGCGAGAGCCGCTACGAGGGCCGCAAGCGCACCTTCCCCAAGCCGGTGGCGATCTCGGCCGAGATCCTGCTCGACCGCGAGCGCTGCGTGCTGTGCGCGCGCTGCACCCGGTTCTCCGAGCAGATCTCCGGCGATCCGTTCATCGCGCTGGTCGAGCGCGGCGCGCTGCAGCAGGTGGGCATCTACGCGGAGAACCCGTACGACTCCTACTTCTCCGGCAACGTCGTGCAGATCTGCCCGGTGGGCGCGCTCACGTCGGTGGCCTACCGCTTCCAGAGCCGCCCGTTCGACCTGGTCAGCACCATGGTCACCTGCGAGCACTGCGCGGCCGGCTGCTCGCTGCGCACCGACCAGCGGCACTTCCAGGTGAAGCGCCGGCTGGCCGGCGAGCTCCCCGAGGTCAACGAGGAGTGGAACTGCGACAAGGGCCGCTTCGCCTTCGTCTCGGGCCGCGGCGACGACCGCCTCACACGTCCGCTGATCCGTGAGGACGGGGCCCTGCGGGTCGCGTCCTGGCCGGAGGCGATCGACGCCGCCGTCGCCGGGCTGGCCGCGGCCGGCTCCCGCGTCGGTGTGCTCACCGGCGGTCGCCTGACCGTCGAGGACGCCTACGGCTACAGCAAGTTCGCCCGGGCCGTGCTCGGCACGAACAGCATCGACTTCCGCTCCCGCCCGACCGGCGCCGACGAGGCGGCCTTCCTGGCCACCCGGGTGGCCGGACGGACGCTCGCGGACGCGGTCACCTACGCCGACCTGGAGACCGTCGGCCACGTCGTGCTGGTCGGTTTCGAGCCGGAGGAGGAGTCGCCGCTGGTGTTCCTGCGGCTCCGCAAGGCCGTCCGCAAGAAGAACCTGACCGTGACCGCGATCGCCGCGTTCACCACCAACGGCAACGCCAAGCTCAACGCGACCCTGGTGCCGACGGTGCCCGGCGAGGAGGCCGCCGCCCTGCGGGCGCTCGACCTGGCCGCCGGCGACGTGATCCTGGTGGGGGAGCGGGCAGCGCTGGCTCCCGGCGCCCTGGCCGCCGTGGCCGAGGTCGCGGACGCCACCGGCGCCCGGCTGGCCTGGGTGCCGCGCCGCGCCGGTGACCGTGGCGCGCTGGAGGCCGGCTGCCTCCCCGGGCTGCTGCCCGGCGGACGCCCGCTGGCCGACACCACCGCCCGGGTGGACGTGGCCGCGGCCTGGGACCTGGCGAACCTGCCGGCGTCCGAGGGACTGGAAGCCACCGCGATGCTGGCGGCGGCTGCCGCCGGCGAGCTACAGGCACTCGTGGTCGCCGGCATCGAGCCGAGCGACTTCGCCGACGCCGAGGCGGTCCGCGCCGGGCTGGAGAAGGTCGGCTTCCTGGTCTCGCTGGAGAACCGGCTGTCCGAGGTCACCGAGCGGGCGGACGTGGTCTTCCCGGTCGCGCTGATCGAGGAGCACGCCGGCACCTTCCTCAACTGGGAGCACCGCCACGGCCGCGTCAACACCGTCATCAAGCAGTCGAACGCGCCGATGACCGACCTGCGGGTGCTGGCCGCGCTGGCCGACGGCCTGGGCCGTCCGCTCGGCGTCCGGACGCCCGCGCAGGCGCTGGCCGAGCTCACCGAGCTGGGCACCTGGCAGGCACCGGCGGCAGCGTCGAAGAAGGCCGCGAAGAAGGCGGCCGCCAAGGCGGCGAAGCCGCCGAAGGCCGTCGACGGCGAGGTGCGGGTGAAGCTGTCCACCTGGCGCCAGCTGATCGACGGTGGCCGCGGCCAGGACGGCGAGGAGGCGCTGGCCGCCACCGCGAAGCCGTCCGTGGCCCGGGTGAGCCCGGCGCTGGCCGCCGAACTCGGCGTGGCCGAGGGCGACCAGGTCGCGGTGAGCGGCGGCTCGGGCTGGTACAGCCTGCCGGTCGCGATCACCCCCGGCATGGTCGAGGGCACCGTCTGGGTGCCGACGAACTCACCCGGCACACCGCTGGGCGAGCTGGGCGTGGTCTTCGGTGACGAGGTCGCGCTGAGCCTGGGAGGCGAGGAATGAACGATCCGTGGTGGCTCGTCCTGATCAAGGTCGTCGTCCTGTTCGTCGTCCTGCTGGTCTGGACGATCTTCAACGTCTGGTACGAGCGGCGGCTGGTCGGCAAGATGCAGCACCGCCTCGGCCCGATCATGAACGGCCCGCTGGGCCTGGGACAGGCGCTGGCCGACGGCATGAAGCTGCTGATCAAGGAGGACTTCATGCCCTCCATGGTCGACCGCGTGCTGTTCACCGTCGCCCCGATGATCGCCGGCACGGCCGCGTTCACCGCGTGGGCGGTGATCCCGTTCGGCGGTGAGGTCGAGATGTTCGGCGTGAAGACCTACCTGCAGCTGACCGACCTGCCGGTCGGCGTCCTGGTGCTGCTGGCCGTGACCTCGGTCGGCATCTACGGCTTCGTGCTCGCCGGCTGGTCGTCCAACTCGCCGTACTCGCTGCTCGGCGGCCTGCGCTCCAGCGCCCAGATGATCTCCTACGAGATCGCGATGGGCCTCTCGCTGGTCGCCGTGTTCCTGTACGCCGGTTCGATGTCCACCCATGACATCGTCGAGGCCCAGCGCACCCCGCTGCTGCCGTTCAACGTCGACATCGGCCTCCAGACCTGGTACTGGCTGTTGCTGCTGCCGTCGTTCGTGATCTACGTGATCGCGATGGTCGGTGAGACCAACCGCGCGCCGTTCGACCTCCCCGAGGCCGAGTCGGAGCTGGTCAGCGGCTACATCACCGAGTACTCCGGCTTCCGTTACGCGGTCTACTTCCTGGCCGAGTACATCAACATGGCCACCGTCTCGGCGATCGCCACCACCTTGTTCGTGGGCGGCTACCTGCCGATCTGGCCGCTGAACCTGATCGAGCCGCTGAACAACCCGTGGCTCGGCCCGATCTTCTTCGTGATCAAGGTGCAGTTGTTCATCTCGCTGTTCGTGTGGCTGCGCGGCACGCTGCCGCGGTTCCGTTACGACCAGTTCATGAAGCTCGGCTGGAAGGGCCTGATCCCGATCTCGCTGGCCTGGATCATCGTGATCGCCACCGTGTCCGCGCTGCGCCAGGAGAACCTGCTCCAGGGCCCGATCCTGTGGGGCTCGATCATCCTGATCGCGCTGGCCATCGCCGCCATCATGTTCGTCGGGGAGAAGCCCGAGCCCGAACCGGCCCCCGACACCGGGCCGTTCGACGCCTTCGCCGGGGGCTACCCGGTGCCCCCGATGCCCGGTCAGGTGCTGCCCGAGTTGCAGGACGTGATCCCGTCCACCGCGGAGCCGCAGCGCCCCGTCGGAGAGGAGCAGTAGATGGGAATCCTCGACCCGTGGGCCGGGTTCGGAGTGACCTTCCGGACGATCTTCCGCAAGACCTTCACCCAGGGCTACCCGGAGAAGGGCAAGGAGAAGATCACCGCGCCGCGCTTCCACGGACGCCACCAGCTGAACCGCTGGCCCGACGGCCTGGAGAAGTGCGTCGGCTGTGAGCTGTGCGCCTGGGCCTGCCCGGCGGACGCGATCTACGTCGAGGGCGCGGACAACACCGACGAGGAGCGCTTCAGCCCCGGCGAGCGGTACGGCCGCGTCTACCAGATCAACTACCTGCGCTGCATCCTGTGCGGGCTGTGCATCGAGGCGTGCCCCACCCGTGCCCTGACGATGACCAACGACTTCAAGCTGGCCGACACCAGCCGGGAGAAGATGATCTACACCAAGGACCGGCTGCTGGCCCCGCTGCTGCCCGGCATGGAGGAGCCGCCGCACCCGCGGCGCCTGGGCCCCGACGAGCGCGCCTACTTCCTCGGCCTGCCGGCCACCGGCAAGCCCGACAACCGCACGCCGATCAGCGGCGACGCGGAAGGAGGAGCCCGATGATCCCTCTGGTCACCGGCCAGGAGGTCACCTTCTGGATCGTCGCCCCGCTGATGGTGCTGGGGGCGCTCGGCCTGCTGTTCCTCCGCAAGGCCGTCTACGCCGCTCTGAGCATGGCGTTCGTGATGGTGAACCTGGCCGTCCTGTACGCCTCGCTGAACGCGATGTTCCTGACGTTCGTGCAGATCATCGTCTACACCGGCGCGATCATGATGCTGTTCCTGTTCGTGCTGATGCTGGTCGGCGTCGACACCCCCGACTCGGTGGTCGAGACGCTGAAGGGCCAGAAGGTCGCCGCCTGGCTGGCCGGCGCGGGCATGCTCGGCCTGATCGTGTTCGGGATCGGCGGCTCGCTGGCCGGCGGCCCGCAGGTCGGCCTGGACGAGGCCAACGCGGCCCACGGCGGCAACGTCGAGTCGCTGGCCGCGCTGATCTTCGGCCGCCACGTGTTCGTCTTCGAGCTCACCTCCGCGCTGCTGATCACCGCGGCGGTCGGGGCGATGGTGCTCGGCCAGCACGCCCGCGTCCGTCCGAAGCCCACCCAGCGCGACCTCGCCGAGAAGCGCATGCGGGAGTACGCCGAGGACGGCGTGCACCCCGGCACCCTGCCGAACTCCGGCGTCATCGCCCGCCACAACGGCATCGCCGTCCCGGCGCTGCTGCCGGACGGGACGGTCAGCGAGGCCTCGGTGTCGCAGGCCCTGGCGATGCGCGGCGTGATCCTGGATTCGCCGGCGCTGAGCCGGACGACCGCTGAAGCCTTCGAAGCCATCGAGGGCGCCCGTGCCGAGGAGGACGAATCGTGAGCCCCGACAACTACCTGTACCTGGCCGCGATCCTGTTCACGATCGGGACCATCGGGGTGATGATCCGGCGCAACGCGCTGGTCGCCTTCATGTCCGTCGAGCTGATGCTGAACGCGGCCAACCTCGCGATGGTCGCGTTCGCGCTGGCCCGCGGCGGGCTGGACGGCCAGGTCGCCACCTTCTTCGTGATGGTGGTCGCCGCGGCGGAGGTCGTGGTCGGCCTGAGCATCATCATCACCATCTACCGCACCCGGCGCTCCACCTCGGTGGACGCGGCGAACCTGCTGAAGCTGTGAGGGGCGCTACCCGATGATCACCCTGGAAACCCTGGTCCCCGCGACCGGCCTGTTCAGCTACGCGTGGCTGATGATCGTCGTGCCGGCCGTGGTCGCCGCCGTGCTGCTGCTGTTCGGCAGCATCCTCGACCGGATCGGGCACTGGCTGGCGGTCGCCGCCGTGCTGGTCTCGTTCACCGTCGCCGCGATCCTGTTCGTCCAGCTGCTCGGGGCCGACCCGGAGTCCCGCGCGGTCTCGGTGCCGCTGTTCGAGTGGATCACCACCGGCATGTGGAACGTCAAGGCCGGCCTGCTGGTCGACCAGCTGTCGATCCTGTTCGCGATGCTGATCACCGGCGTCGGCGCCCTGATCCACATCTACTCGGTGGGCTACATGGCCCACGACGAACGCCGCCGGCGCTTCTTCGCCTACCTGAACCTGTTCATCGCGGCGATGCTGATCCTGGTGCTGGCCGACAACTACCTGGTGCTGTTCGTCGGGTGGGAGGGCGTCGGCCTGGCGTCCTACCTGCTGATCGGGTTCTGGCAGTACAAGCCGTCCGCGGCCGCCGCGGCCAAGAAGGCCTTCGTGATGAACCGGGTCGGCGACCTGGGCATGACGATGGCGATCATGAGCATGCTGGCGCTGTTCGGCAGCTCGTCCTTCACCGACGTCAATTCCGGCGCCGCGCACCTCACCCCGTTCTGGGCCACCACGATCGGCCTGCTGCTCCTGCTGGGCGCCTGCGGCAAGTCCGCCCAGGTGCCGCTGCAGGCCTGGCTGCTGGACGCGATGGAGGGCCCGACCCCGGTGTCGGCGCTGATCCACGCCGCCACGATGGTCACCGCCGGCGTGTACCTGGTGGTGCGCAGCCACGAGATCTTCGGCATGTCGGACGCCGCGAGCACCGCGGTCGTGGTCGTCGGCTGCGTGACGCTCCTCGCCGGTGCCTGGATCGGTACCAGCAAGGACGACATCAAGAAGGTGCTGGCCGGCTCGACGATGAGCCAGATCGGCTACATGATGCTCGCCGCCGGCCTCGGCCCGGTCGGCTACGCGTTCGCGATCTTCCACCTGCTCACCCACGGCTTCTTCAAGGCCAACATGTTCCTCGGCGCCGGTTCGGTGATGCACGCCATGGACGACGACGTGAACATGCGGCACTACGGCGCGCTGGCCAAGGTCACCCGGATCACGTTCTGGACGTTCGCGATGGGCTACCTGGCGATCATCGGGTTCCCGGGCCTGGCCGGCTACTTCTCCAAGGACCACATCATCGAGGCGGCCTTCGAGGTGAGCACCCTCGCGGGTGTCTGCGCGCTGGTCGGCGCGGGCATCACCGCGTTCTACATGACCCGGCTGATGCTGATGACCTTCTTCGGCGAGAAGCGCTGGCGCCCGGGCGTGCACCCGCACGAGTCGCCGCTGGTGATGACCGTCCCGCTGATCATCCTGGCCTTCTTCAGCGTCATCGCCGGTGCGCTGATGAACTGGTGGATCCAGGAGTGGCTGGAGCCGGCCGTCGGCAACCACGTCCATGAGGTCTCGCTCGTCCCGGGCCCGATCGGCTGGGCCACGCTCGCGGTCGTCGCCGCGGGCGTCGCGCTCTCCTGGTGGCTGTTCGGCACGAAGCCGATCCCCGACGTCGCCCCGGCCTCGGCCAACCCGTTCACCGTCGCGGGCCGCAACGACCTGTTCGGCGACGCGATCAACGACACCCTGGTCGTGCAGCCGACCCTGCTCGCCGCGCGCGGCCTGGTGGCCACCGACGACAAGCTGATCGACGCCGCCGCGAACGGGGTCGGCACGATGTTCGCCGGGTTGTCGTCCCAGACCAGACGCCTGCAGACCGGACAGGTCCGCAGCTACGCCCTCACCATGACGATCGGCGTCCTGCTGGTCGGCGCGGTGCTGATCCTCACCCAGCTGGGCTGAGGGAGGAGTTGGAGATGACTTTCCCCTGGCTCACGTTCCTCGGCCTGGTGCCGCTGGTCGGCGCCGGCGTGCTGTGCCTGCCGGTGAAGCAGATCGCGCGCGGCATCGGCATGGTGTTCGCCCTGCTCACGGCAGCGGTCGGCATCGGCGTCTGGGTGCTCTACGCCGGCGGCGCCACGCTGACCGAGAAGGCCGCCTGGATCCCGGCGTTCGGCGCCTGGTGGGCGGTCGGCCTCGACGGCATGGCGCTGGTGATGGTGCTGCTCACCGTCGCCCTCGTCCCGGTGGTGCTGCTCGCCGAGTGGAAGCTCGGAGGGCGCGGACGCTGGACGCCGCAGGCGTTCTTCGCTCTCGTGCTCGCGCTGGAGAGCCTGTCGCTGTTCGTGTTCATGGCGCAGGACGTCCTGCTGTTCTACCTCTTCTTCGAGGCCACCCTGATCCCGATGTACTTCCTGATCGGCGGCTTCGGCGGTGCCCGGCGGTCGTTCGCCGCGATGAAGTTCCTGCTGTTCAGCCTCGCCGGCGGCCTGGTCATGCTCGCCTCGGTGATCGGGCTGTACGTCTGGTCGGTCCGCCTCACCGGCACCGCGACCTACCTGCTGAGCGACTGGACCCAGCTCGGCGTCCAGCTGGCCCAGGACAACCCGGACCTCACCAAGTGGCTGATGGCCGGCTTCCTGATCGCCTTCATCGTCAAGGCGCCGATGGTGCCGGTGCACACGTGGCTGCCCACCGCGACCGAGGAGGCGACGCCCGGCACCTCCGTGCTGCTGGTCGGCATCCTCGACAAGATCGGCACCTTCGGGATGATCAAGTTCTGCCTGTGGCTGTTCCCGCAGGCCAGCGCCTGGGTGGCCCCGGCGATGGTCGTGCTGGCGCTGATCAGCATCATCTACGGCGCGGTCGCGGCGATCGGCAGCACCAACCTGCTGCGCCTGGTCGCCTACACCTCGATCAGCCACTTCGGCTTCATGGTGCTGGGCATCTACACCTTCACCAGCACCGGCATCGCCGGCTCGGTGTTCTACATGGTCAACCACGGGTTCTCCACCGCGGCGCTGTTCCTGGTGATCGGGTTCCTGATCAGCCGGCGCGGCTCGGCGCTGGTCACCGACTTCGGCGGCGTCCAGAAGGTCGCGCCCGTGCTCACCGGCGTGTTCCTGATGGCGGGCCTGTCCGGGCTGGCCCTGCCGGGCATGTCGAGCTTCGTGTCGGAGTTCATGGTGCTGGCCGGCGCCTGGGCGCGGCAGCCCGGCGTCGCCGCGGTGGCCGTGCTCGGCACCGTCCTCGCCGCGGTCTACATCCTGCGGATGTACCAGCGCACGATGACCGGGCCGGTCACGCCCGACGTGGAGCGGACGTTCACCGCGGACGCGAGCACGCGCGAGAAGTGGGTGGCGGGGCCGGTGCTCGCGGTGATCCTGCTGCTCGGCTTCGTGCCGAACATCGCCCTGAACGTGATCAATCCCTTCGCGCAGACAGCCATGGAGCACATGAGCGTGGTCCAGGTCGCCGACCCGAAGCCGGGAGAGGAAGCCAAGTGAATCCCATCACCGCGCCCACCTTCGAGTGGCTTCAGCTCGCCCCCGTCCTGGTGGTGCTGCTGGCCGCCTGCCTCGGCATCGTGATCGAGGCGCTCGTGCCGCGCGCGCTCCGGTTCGTGAGCCAGGTCGCGCTGTTCGCCCTGGCCGCCGTGGTCGCGTTCGGCTTCCTGGTGGTCAGCTGGAACGAGCCCAAGAACAGCATCGGGCTGATGGCCATGGGCTCGATCAGCCTCGACGGCCCCACCTACCTGATGTGGGGGGCGTTGATCATCTTCGGGTTCCTCAGCCTGCTGATCTTCGCCGAGCGCCGGCTGGGCAACGGCAACTCCTCCTTCGCCGCGTCCGCCGCGTCCGTGCCGGGCAGCCCGGCCGAGACCGAGGCCGGCGTCGCCCGGCACGAGCACACCGAGGTCTTCCCGCTGGCCCTGTTCTCGCTGAGCGGCATGATGGTGTTCGTCGCCGCCAACGACCTGCTCACTGCGTTCGTGGCGCTCGAGGTCATGTCGCTGCCGCTGTACCTGTTGAGCGGCATGGCGCGGCGGCGTCGCCTGCTCAGCCAGGAAGCCGCCCTGAAGTACTTCCTGCTGGGCGCGCTGTCGTCGGCGTTCTTCCTGTTCGGGATCGCCCTGGTGTACGGCTATACCGGCTCCTTCGACCTCGGCCGCATCAACGACGCGATCACCAACCCGGTCTACGGCGCGGGCCTGCTCTACACCGGCATGGCGTTCCTCGCGATCGGACTGCTGTTCAAGATCGGTGCGGTGCCGTTCCACAACTGGGTGCCGGACGTCTACGTGGGCGCCCCCACCCCGGTGACCGGCTTCATGGCGATCTGCACCAAGCTGGCCGCCGTCGGGGCCACCGTCCGCATCTTCTACGTGGCGCTCGGCGCCGAGCGGTGGAGCTGGCAGCCGCTGCTGGCCACCGTCGCGGTCGTCACCATGGCGCTCGGCGTCGTGGTCGCCCTGACCCAGACCGACATGAAGCGGCTGCTGGCCTACAGCTCGATCTCGCACGCCGGGTTCATCCTGGTGGCCGTGGTCGGTGCCACGTCCGGCTCGCTGGGGCAGCTCACCAGCTTCGGCTCGATCCTGTTCTACCTGGTCGCCTACGGCTTCGCGACGATCGCCGCGTTCGCCATCGTCACGATGGTCCGGGACTCCACCGGCGAGGTGCACGCGATCTCGGGCTGGGCCGGGCTGGGACGGAAGAACCCGCTGCTGGCCGGGATCTTCGCGGTGCTCATGCTGAGCTTCGCCGGCATCCCGCTGACCGGTGGGTTCATCGGCAAGTGGGCGGTGTTCTCCGCGGCGTGGCGCGGCGGCTACTCCTGGCTGGTCCTGGCCGCGGTCGCGGCCAGCCTGGTGGCGGCCTACGTCTACCTGCGGGTGATCGTGACGATGTTCTTCGCACCGCCGGCCGAGGGCGTCACCGTGGGGCGCGCGAGCGGTCTGACCTGGGTGCCCGTGGGGCTCGGGGCGCTTGCCACCGCCTGGTTGGGCCTGTTCCCCGGACCGCTGCTCGACCTGGTCGACGCGGCCAGCATCTTCATTCGCTGAGGCTATGCTTTCCGGCGTGCCCGTCGCGACCCAGCCAGCAGACCTCGTCGGAGACCTGCCTGGCGAGTTCATCGCGCGGGTGAACGCGCTGCTCGACCTGATCGAGGAGCGCCTGGGCGAGGCGGCCGTGGCCGACACCGACTGGGTCACCGAGGCTGCGCAGCACACCATCCACGCGGGCGGCAAGCGGTTCCGCCCGCTGCTGGTGGTGCTGGCCGGGCTGTTGGCCGACGAGCCCGACACCGACGCGCTGGTGCGTGCCGCGCTGGTGATGGAGCTCACCCACGTGGCCAGCCTCTACCACGACGACGTCATGGACGAGGCCGAGCTGCGCCGCGGCGCCCCGACCGCCAACCGGCGCTGGGACAACACGGTCGCGATCCTGGTCGGCGACTTCCTGTTCGCCCGGGCGTCGTCGCTGGTGGCGACGCTGGGCACCGACTACGTCAGGCTGCAGGCCGACACGTTCGCGCGGCTCGTGCAGGGCCAGATCGCCGAGACCCGCGGCCCGCTGGACGCCGAACTGCTCGACCACTACCTGCAGGTGGTGGCCGACAAGACCGGCTCGCTGATCGCCGCGTCCACGACCTTCGGCGGCATGGTCGCCGGGGCGTCGCCCGAGGTGCTGGCCGCGCTGGCCGCCTACGGCGAGGAGATCGGCGTGGTCTTCCAGCTCAGCGACGACATCATCGACATCGCCAGCGACTCCTCGGGCAAGACCCCGGGCACCGACCTCCGCGCCGGCGTCCCCACGCTGCCCACGCTGCTGGCCCGCCGCAGCACCGATCCGGCGGACGCCCGGCTGCTCGCCCTGCTGGACGCCGACCTCTCCGCGGACGACGACCTGGCCGAGGCGCTCGGCCTGATGCGTGCGCACCCGTCCGTCGCGCAGTCGCGGGAGGAGATCCGGCGCCGCGCCGAGGTCGCCCGTGCCCACCTCGCCCCGTTGCCCGAGGGCCCGGCGAAGGACGCCCTCGCCGCGCTCTGCGACGGCGTCATCTCCCGTTCCGCCTAGCCCTCTGGCGCGCCCACGTTCCGGGCGCGTCCCGTGCCCGTGTCGGGGCGCCCCCACGCCCGCGTTCTGGGTGACTCGCATACCCGTGTCGCGATCCCGCCGCTGTCCGTGTCCCACCTGTCACCGTGGTCACAGGGGCGCCCTCAAAGGGCCGAATCGCGACAGGAGGCCCGAACTACTCGGGCCGGGCTGCCCAAGGAGGTGTGGAGGCCCTCCCTTTGGGTCCTGCACCGCGCGGTGTCGTGATCCGGACGCTCGAGCCCGCCAGTGTGACGGGTGAGCACCGTGGGAGGGGTCCGGATCGCGACGGCGCGCCTCCCGTGCCCGTGTTCCGGGAGCAGCACGCATTCCAGGCGCCTCCCCGCGCTCGCGCTTCGCGGCGCCTCCCGTGCCCGTGTTCTTCGCCGAGCCCGCGTCCGTGTTCGGGGCGCAGCCCGTGGCCGCGTTCCGGGCGGCGCCGTGCCCGTGTCGCGATCCCGCCGCTGTCCGCGTCACACCTGTCGCCCTGATCACTGGGGCGCTTTCGAGGGCCCAATCGCGACAGGGGCCGCGTCCAACTCGGGCCGGCCCTGCCCAGGGAGGTGTGGAGGACGTCCGATCGCGCCTGATCCGCGACCTGTCGTGCTCCGGCCGCTCAAACCCGCCCGCGTGACGGGTGAGCACGGTGGGACGAGGTGAGTGGCAGGATCGCGTCAGCGCCGGGCGGGCGGTCCGGAGCTAAGCCGGGTGACGTTGTCAAGACGCCGGGTTAGGGTTGCCTCAGTTCCGAAGGAGGCAGCATGGCCAGACCACAGGTCGTCATCATCGGTTCCGGCTTCGGTGGACTGTTCACCGCGCAGGCCCTGGCGAAGGTTGACGTCGACGTGACCATCGTGTCGAAGACGGTGTCCCACCTGTTCCAGCCGCTGCTTTACCAGGTCGCCACCGGCATCCTGTCGACCGGCGAGATCGCGCCCGCCACCCGTGACATCCTGCGCCACCAGGCCAACGCCACCGTGCTGCTGGCCGAGGTGAACAGCATCAACCTCACCAGCCGCATCGTGATCGCCGAGAAGCTGGGCAAGACCGTCGCGCTGAAGTACGACTACCTCGCGGTGGCCGCCGGCGCCGGGCAGTCCTACTTCGGCAACGACCAGTTCGCCACGTTCGCCCCGGGCATGAAGAGCATCGACGACGCCCTCGAGCTGCGGGCGCGGATCTTCGGCTCGCTGGAGATGGCCGAGCTCACCGAGGACCTCGACGAGCGCCGTCGCCTGCTCACGTTCGTGGTGGTCGGTGCCGGCCCCACCGGCGTCGAGATGGCCGGGCAGATCGCCGAGCTCACCCAGCACACCCTGCGCCGGAGCTTCCGCCGCATCGACACCACCAGCGCGAAGGTGCTGCTCCTCGACGGCGCGGACGCGGTGCTGCCGCCGTTCGGCCCGGAGCTGTCGGCCGCCGCCCGCAAGGAACTCGAGCGCAACGGCGTCGAGGTGCGGCTGGGCGCGCTGGTGACCAACGTGGACGCGACCGGGCTGGACGTGAAGTACTCCGACGGTCGGACCGAGCGCATCGCCTCCTCGTGCAAGGTCTGGGCGGCCGGCGTGCAGGCCAGCCCGCTGGGCCGGACGCTGGCCGAGCAGTCCGGTGCCGGCATCGACCGGGCCGGCCGCGTCCAGGTGAACGACGACCTGACCCTGCCCGGCCACCCCGAGGTGTTCGTGGTCGGCGACATGATCTCGCTGAACGGCCTGCCGGGCGTCGCGCAGGTGGCCATCCAGGGCGGCCGGTACGCGGCGTCCCGGATCAAGGGCGACGTGGACGGGCACCCGGTGACGGGGCCGTTCGTCTACCACGACAAGGGGTCGATGGCGGTGATCAGCCGGTTCGGCGCGGTCGCCAAGGTGGGCAAGCTCCGCCTGACCGGCTTCCCGGCGTGGTTCGCGTGGCTGTTCGTCCACCTGATCTACGTGGTCGGGTTCAAGAACCGCATCACGACCCTGCTGCACTGGTTCATCACCTTCGTCGGCCGTGGCCGGTCCGAGCGGGTCACCACCGAGCAGCAGCTCGTCGGCCGCCTCGCGGTCAAGCAGCTGGGCGAGGACTTCCAGCCGACGATCTCCGGCACCCTCGACCCGGGCAAGATCAAGCACTGATGGACGATCTGACCGGGCTCGACGCCCTGGCGACGGCGCGCGCCGTCCGCGAGGGCTCGGTCTCCGCGACCGAGGTGACGCGGGTGTATCTGGAGCGCGCGGCCCGCCTCTCACCAGTCGTGGGTGCGTTCGCTCGGTTGGCCCCCGCCCTGGCCCTGGCCCAGGCGGCGGCGGTCGACGCCGCCGTGGCCCGCGGGGAGACCGACGCCCCGCTGCTGGGCGTGCCGTGCCCGATCAAGGACATCAACCCGGTGGCCGGCCTCGGCTGGGAGGCCGGCACGGCCGCGATGCAGGGCAACGTCGCCGACCTCGACGACGACATCGTCGGGTGGTTCGCCGGTGCCGGCACCGTGATGCTCGGCAAGACCGCCGTGCCCGAGTTCGGCCTGCCCTGCTACACCGAGCCCGAGGGCGCACCGGCGGCGCGGACGCCGTGGGACCTGTCCCGCTCGGCGGGCGGCTCCAGCGGTGGCGCCGCGGCTGCCGTGGCCACCGGGCTCGCCCCGATCGCGCACGGGTCGGACGCCGGCGGCTCGATCCGCATCCCGGCGTCCGCCTGCGGGCTGGTCGGGCTCAAGGCCACACGTGGACGCGTCTCGGGCGGGCGCCTGCGGATGCCCGGCCCGGGCCTGGGCAGCGACGGGGTGCTGACCCGTACCGTCGCCGACACCGCGGTCGCGCTCGACGTGCTCGCCGGACGCGGCGTGGGGGAGACCTACCGGGTGGCCGCGCCCCGCACCACCTTCCTCGAGGCTGCCGGACGCGAACCGGGCCGCCTCCGCGTCGGCGTGCTGACCACCCCGGCCATCGCCGAGGCCGACGTGCACCCCGCGTGCCTGGAGGCCGTCCGGCGGACGGCCGAGGTACTGGCCGGGCTCGGTCACGAGGTCACCGACGCGCCGGTGCCGTTCGAGGTCGAGCGCTGGCAGTCGTTCCACGCCCTGTGGGCGGTCGGGTCGGCGTCGATCCCGCTGCCGCCCGAGGCCGAGGCGGTGCTGCGTCCGCTCACCCGGTGGTTGCGGGAGGAGGGGCGGCGGACGTCCGGCGTGGCGTACGCCGACGCGGTCGCCGCCGTGCAGCGGCTGACCGTCGACACCGCGCTGGCCTGGGACACCTTCGACGTGGTCCTCACCCCGACGCTGGCCCAGCCGCCCGCGCCCGTCGGAGCGCTGCGCAACGACGACGACCCGGCCGAGGACTTCGCCGCCCAGACCCGGTTCACACCCTGGACCAGCGTGTACAACCTCACCGGGCGCCCGGCGATCTCGCTGCCGCTGCACACGGCCGAGGTGGACGGACGGGTGCTGCCGATCGGCGTCATGCTCGGCGGCCGCCACGGGGCGGAGGAGACGCTGCTGGCGCTGGCCGCCCAGCTCGAGGCGGCGGTGGGCTGGCAGCACCCGTTCCTGCTCGACGAACCGGGCGACTAGACATGGACACCCCGCGGAGTTCTTCTCCTCCGCTGCGCTCCCCCGAACAACTCCGCAGGGACCCCCGATGAACGGGCAGGCTGACGCAGGCGCGTGGCTGGCCGCCGGTCTGGCGTACCTCGATCACGCCGGCCCCGACTTCTACGACCACCCGTTCGACGACGCCGAGCTGGACCGGCTGCTGGCCGCGCGGCTCACGCCGCAGGTGTGGTGGCGCACGGACGCGGCCCGCGTCCCCAAGCCGTCGGGCACGGTGGACGCCGAGCCGGCCGCGCCCTGGGTGTTCGTCGGAGCCATGGACGGCGACCGTGCGGCCACCTTCGCCGCCGCCTGGCAGCGGGCCGTCCAACGGCTGGGCCCGCCCGACTTCCTCCGGCTGTCGCCGGTCGTCCCCGACGACCGCGACCGCGCGCTCAGCCTCGGGGCGGAGGCCGGGCTGAAGGTGGCGGCCGCCCTGACGGAGCTCGGCGGCCCCTTCAGCTGGCACTGCCCGGTGACCGTGACCGCTGCCGGTCCGGGCGCCGCCGGCCTGCTCGCCCGACTGCGGGCGCTGCCGCTGGGCGGCTACGGGTTCACCGTGGTCGGCCACGGGCCGGCCGACGTGTGCTTCCTCGACGGCGACGCTCCCGCGACCGACGGCTGCGGCACGGTCATCGCGGTCGGCGCGGGCGGCTCGTACGCCCTGTACGAGCGGGCGGCACGTTCCCACCGCACCCTGGCCGTCGGCGTGGCCGGTGAGGACCTGTCCTGGTGGCCGGAGGTCGTGAACGCCCTGGCGTCGAACCTCCCCCTGGACTGTGCGCTGGCCGCGGTGGTGCCGGACGCCTGGGTCGGTGGACTCACCGCACCGCTCACCGCCACCACCCTGGAGATCACCCGCGCCGACAAGGGCTGGCGCGGTCCGCAGACCGAGGCCACCTTCCGGGGGCCGAGCGCGGGTGGGCGTGGGGCCGGCCCGGTGGAGATCGAGGTGGAGGGGATGGCCGCCGCCGAGCCGCCCGGCGCGGCGGCGGCGGACGACCCGCGACGGCTGGTCGTCGAGTTCCGCGACGGCCTGCGCAAGGTGCGGACGGTGCTGCCGCCCGCGCGTCCGCTCACCCTCGAGGTCGCCATCGCCGTGCCCGGACGCGGCCAGGCGGCCGGGGCGATCGCGGTGCCCGACCCGGGCGCGGCCGAGGACGTGGTCACCCTGGACGTGGTCGCCTCCGGCCCGGTGTGGCCGGCACCGCAGGTGGCACAGATCGCCTGGCCGGTGCACGACCACGACGAGCCGAGCACCTCGGCGGTGTTCGCCCTCACCACGCCGGCCGGCGGCCAGGCCGTCACGATCGGCATCACCGTGCTGTACCGGGGGCGTCCGCTCCAGCAGGCCGACATCGTGGCCGCCGTCCGCGACGTGGCGGTGCCGGGCGAGCGGGTGCGGGTGGTGGTGCGCAGCACGAGCACGCCGCCGGCGCCGGCCCTGATCACCACCCCGGCGGTGTCGAGCCTGGACGCCACCGGGAGCGAGCTGCGCAACACGTTCACCGGCGCGGCGATCGGCCTGGTCGAGCTGGACGGCGTCCTGGACGCCTTCGAGCAGCGGATCTCGCGCACGCTCGGGGTGGACGACGCCCCGGAGTCGCTCACCGACCCGGCCGCGGTGTCGCTGTTGGTCGACCTCGCCCGGCAGGGCGCGGGCCTGCGCGACCTGATCGCCCCGCTCGGCCTGGACGGCGCCGGTGCGGTCAGCCTGCTGGTGCAGCCGGCGTCCCGGGTGCTGCCGCTCGAACTGGTGTACTCCGGCGCGGTGCCGCGCCGGACCGGGGCGAAGCTCTGCGCGCACGTCCACACCCCACCCGCGCCGGGCGAGGCCTGTGACCGCACCAGCTCGCGGGTGGTCTGCCCCTACGCGTTCTGGGCGCTGAACCGCACGGTCGTGCGCACGGTCGTGCTGCCGGACGGGCGTCCGCGCCCGATGCCGCCCACGCTCGACCTCGAACCGGTGCTGCTGGCCGCCAGCACCCGCGCCGACTTCGGGGCGGCCGCCGACCGGCGTCCCAGCGACCTGCTCACCGCGGCCTGCGCGGCGCTGTTCGGCACGGTCGAGCGGGTGACCAGCTGGACGGCGTGGCGCCGCGAGGTGGCCGCGCGCCACCCCGACCTGCTGGTGCTGCTCGCGCACACCGAGGTCGCCGGGGGCGAGGCGACGCTCCAGATCGGTCGCAACTCGTTCCTGGCCCGTCCCGACGTCAGCACCGCGATGCTCGGCGGCTCGCCGCTGGTGCTACTCGTCGCGTGCGCGTCCGCGGTCGCCGGCGACGAGTTCGGCACGCTGCCGGGCACGTTCACCGCGCGTGGCGCCGCCGCGGTGGTGGGGCTGCTGACGAAGCTGTCCGGGTCGCAGGGCGGCCGGGCGGCGCAGGCCGTCCTCACCGCGCTGCACGGTGCGGGGGGCGCAGGGCCGGTCGGGCTCGGCGCGGCCCTGGCGACGGCGCGACGCGACCTGGTCGCCCAGGGGCTGCTGGTCGGCATGATGCTGGTCGCCCACGGCGAGATCGACGTCCGGATCGGGGGATGAGGTGTTCGCGATCGAGATGCTGCCGGCCGGTCAGGGCGACGCCCTGGTGGTCGAGTACGGTCCGTCGGCGAGCGCGAAGCGACTGCTGATCGACGGCGGGCCGGTGTTGCACTGGCCCGAGATCCGCGCGCGGCTGCTGAAGCGGCGCGAGACCCACTACGAGGCGCTGGTGGTGACCCACATCGACGAGGACCACATCGGCGGCGTGCTCGCCCTGCTGGACGACCCCGACCTGCGCAGCCGGGTCGACGTGGTGTGGTTCAACGGCTACGTGCACTGCACGGCCGGCGGCAGCGTCCTGGGACCGATCCACGGGGAGCAGCTGACCCGGCGCATCGCCGAGGGCGGCTACCGGTGGAACGACAGCTTCCCGAACCCGCCGGCGCCGGGCACCGGCGGCCCGATCGTGGTCGGCACCCAGCGGCCGCTGCCCGTGGTCGAGCTGGACGGTGGGGCTCGGGTGGTCGTGCTCGCCCCGGGACCGAAGAAGCTGAAGGCGCTGGCGAAGGTGTGGGAGCGGGTCGTCACCGACGCGGGTCTCGTGCCGGGCGCCGGCGCCGGGGGAGAGGGCGCTAAGGTGGCCCAGAAGCCGAAGGTGGTGCCGCCGCTGCCGCCGGTGCTCGACCGGGCCGCGCTGGAGGCGATGGCCGCGCCGTCGCCGAAGGACTCCTCGGCCGCCAACGGCAGCAGCATCTCGTTCGTGCTGGAGTTCGGCGGCAAGCGGCTGCTGCTCACCGGCGACGTGCACGCCGACACCCTGCTGGCGGGCCTGACCCGCTACGCCGAACTGGTCGGCGAGCCGCGTCCGCACTTCGACCTGGTGAAGCTGCCGCACCACGGCAGCGACGCCAACGTGACCGCGGCGCTGGTGGCCGCGATCGACGCCCGCCGCTACCTCGTCTCCAGCAACGGCGACGGCTACGGCCACCCCGACGACGCCACGATCGCACGGCTGATCCTCGGCTCGCCCGGCCCGATCACGGTCTACGGCGACTATGCCGGTTACCGGATGTTGCCCTGGGCCGAGCGCGCCGCCGAGGCCGGCCTGACCGTGAAGCTCCCGAAGTCCAAGCCCGGCCTCCGCGTCCCCGTGTGACGTGTCAGGAAGCGAACTTGTCTGTTCCTCGGCCCGCTGGCGCGGCCCTCGTCAAGACGTCGTCCGCGTCCTGCCGCTGACGCGTCAGGACGCGAACTTGTCTGGTGTGCCGTCGGCGTCGGCGTCCACGGCCTCCTCGGCCTCGACGTCGCGGTAGTGGCGGTTGCGCAGGCCGAGCACCACCGAGGCCAGCAGGGCCGCCACCACGGACGCGGTCAGGATCGCGACCTTGCCGATGTCGTCCTCGGGGCTGCCCTGGCCGAAGCTCAACTCGCTGACCAGCAGCGACACCGTGAACCCGATGCCGCCGAGCACGGCGAGACCGAACACGTCGACCCAGGCCAGGTCGGGGTCCAGCGACGCGTGCCGCAGGCGCGTGACCAGCCAGGTCGAGCCGGTGATGCCGATCGCCTTGCCCACGACGAGCCCGACGATCACGCCGAGGCCGATCGGGCTGGACACCGCGTCCACGAAGCCGCTCCAGCCGCCCACGGCCACGCCGGCGGAGAAGAACGCGAACACCGGCACCGCCACCCCGGCCGAGAAAGGCCGGATCCGGTGCTCCAGCACGCCGGCCAACCCGTGCGCCTGGTCGCTCCCGGCGGGCGGACGGACGGGCACCGCGAACGCCAGCAGCACCCCCGCCACGGTGGCGTGCACGCCGGAGGCGTAGCAGAGCGCCCAGGCCACCACCGCGATCGGCGCCAGGCACACCCACGGCGCCCACCAGCGGCTGACCAGGAAACCCTGGAACCGGTAGGCGATGACGGCGAACACCGCCACCGCCACCAGCACCCCACCCAGATAGCCCAGGTCGAGGTCACGGGAGTAGAAGATCGCGATGATCGTGATCGCGATCAGGTCGTCGGCCACGGCGAGCGTGAGCAGGAACGTGCGCAGGGCCGCCGGCAGGTGCGAGCCGATGACGGCCAGCACGGCCAGGGCGAAGGCGATGTCGGTCGCTGCCGGGATCGCCCAGCCCGCGGCGGCCTTCGGGTCGGCGGCATTGAACGCGAAATAGATGGCGGCCGGCAGCGCCGCGCCGCCGAACGCGGCCACCACCGGCACCAGGGCGGTGCGGAAGTCCCGCAGGTCGCCGACAACGAACTCGTGCTTGAGCTCCAGGCCGACCAGGAAGAAGAAGACCGCGAGCAGCGCGTCCGCCGCCCAGTGGCCCACCGACAGGTCGAGGTCGATGCCGGCGACGGTGCCGCCGACGTGGGCGTCCCGCAGACCGAAGTAGGCGTCGGGGGCGAGGTTGGCGAACAGCATCGCGCCGGCCGCCGCGATCAGCAGCAGGATGCCGCCCACGGACTCGCGCCGCAGGATCCCCTGGACCCGGACGAACTCGGCGTACGCGCCGCGGGCCAGCGTGACCGGGGCCGGCTGACGGGTCACCAGATCTCCACCCGGTCGGACGGGTCGAGCCACTCGGCGTCGGTCTCGGTGACCCCGAACGCCGCGTAGAAGGACGGCAGGTTGCGGACCACCTGGTTGCAGCGGAACTCCTCGGGGGAGTGCGGGTCGGTCGCGATCTGCTGGCGCAGCGCCTCGTCCCGCCGCTTGCCCTGCCAGGCCCGCGCCCAGGACAGGAAGAACCGCTGCTCGGCCGGGATGCCGTCCACCGGCTCCGGCGCGCCGTCCAGCGAGAGCTGCCAGGCGTCGTAGGCGATCGCGGCACCGCCGAGGTCGCCGATGTTCTCCCCGATGGTGAGCTCGCCGTTGACGTGGACGTCGGGCAGTTGCGCGGGTGCCAGCGCCGAGTACTGGCCGATCAGCGCCCGGGTGCGGACGGTGAACGCCTCGCGGTCCTTCGGGGTCCACCAGTCGCGCAGGCGTCCCTCGCCGTCGCAGGTGGAGCCCTGGTCGTCGAAGCCGTGCCCGATCTCGTGCCCGATCACCGCCCCGATCGCACCGTAGTTCAGGGCGTCGTCGGCGTCGGGGTCGAAGAACGGCGGCTGCAGGATGGCGGCCGGGAACACGATCTCGTTGCGCAGCGGGTGGTAGTAGGCGTTCACGGTCTGCGGCGTCATCAGCCACTCCCACGTGCGGATCGGTCCGGACAGCTTGCCCAGTTCGTCGTCGGTGTGGAACGCGGCGGCGCGCAGCACGTTGCCGACCAGGTCGTCCGGCTCGATCTCCAGGGCCGAGTAGTCCATCCACACGTCGGGGTAGCCGATCTTCGGCGTGAAGTGCTCGAGCTTGTTCAGCGCCTCGGCGCGGGTCGGCTCGGTCATCCAGTCCAGGTCGGTGATCGAGCGCCGGTAGGCCTCGAGCAGGTTCGCGACCAGGGCGTCCATGCGGACCTTGGACGCGGGCGGGAAGTGCCGCTCGACGTACAGCTTGCCGACCGCCTCGCCGAGCGTCCGCTCGACCAGGTCGACGCCCCGCTTCCAGCGCTCGCGCAGCTGCGGGACGCCCTGGAGGACGGTGCCGTAGAAGTCGAACCGCGCCTGCACCAGCGGGTCGGGCAGGTAGGGCGACAGCGCCGAGACCAGCGACCAGCGGCACCACTGCTTCCAGTCCTCCAGGCGGGACGGGGTCAGCAGCGCGGCCAGGCCGGGGAAGAAGGACGGCTGCGCGACGATGATCTCGTCGACCACGGGGACGCCGGCCGCGGCCAGCACCCGGGTCCAGGCCACGCCGGTGGCGTCGAGGTCGGCCGGCGTGGTGGGGTTGTACATCTGGCGCATGTCGCGGGTGCGCACCTTGTCCCAGTGCAGCGCGGCCACCTCGGTCTCCAGCCCGACGATGGTCGCGCCGGCGCTGGAGGTGAGCTCGGCCAGGGTCATCGTGGCCTCGACGTGGTCGCGGTACGCGGCGAGGATCCGGGCGTGCTGCTCGAGGCGGTAGTACTCCTCGTCGGGTAGCCCGATGCCGGCCTGGCCGACGAACAACGCGTAGCGGGTCGGTTCGCCGGGATCGGCGTCGACGTCGAAGCCGATCGGGGCGCCGGTGCCGCGGCGCAGGCTGCGTCCGAAGTAGTCGAGGAGGTCGTCGACGGTGCCGATCGCGTCGATCTCGGCCAGCAGCGGCCGCAGCGGGTCGAGCCCGGCGGCCTCGATGCGCTCGGTGTCGGCGAAGCTGCCGAACATGTGCTCCACGAGGTGGGCCTCGGTGCCCGGCGCGGAGCCGGACAGGCCGGTCACGATGTCGCGGATCGCCCGCTCGGAGGCGTCCCTCAGTTCGATGAAGGCACCGGCGGCGTGTTTGTCCGCGGGGATCTCCGCCGTGGCGAGCCAGCGCCCGTTCACGTGGCGGAACAGGTCGTCCTGCGCGCGGACGTCGGGATTGAGGTCGAAAGCAGTCACGGGGCCACATTATCCGGTCGCCCCACCACGGCGGAGGGGCCGTGGAGGTTGTCATGTTTATCGTTAAAGTGTATCGTTAACGTAATCGATCAACCTTGGAGGCTGTCATGGGAGCAACGGCATCGCCGGTGACCATGCGGACGCTGGCGGAGAAGCTCGGCGTCTCGGTCACCACGGTCTCGAACGCCTACAGCAAGCCCGACCGGCTCTCACCCGAGCTGCGCGGGCAGATCCTGGCCACCGCCAAGGAACTCGGCTACTGCGGTCCCAGCGCTGCCGGGCGCGCGCTGCGCTCCGGACGCACCGACGTCTGCGGCTTCCTGTTCGGCGGTGAGATCGCGGACGCGTTCGCCGACCCCTACACGATCGCCTTCCTGGCCGGGCTCAGCGAATCGGTCGAGCGCTTCGGCGCGTCGGTCCTGCTGCTGCGCGCGCCCGGTGAGGGCGACGACGACGAGCTCCAGCTCCTCCAGCGCGCGGCCATCGACGCCCTGGTCATCTGCTCGTCGACCACCGAACACCCCGGGATGGAGCTGCTGGTGCAGCGCGGCGTCCGGGTGGTCGGTGCGCAGCAGGCCGCCGAGGGCGACTGGGTGGCGGTCAACGACGAGAAGGCCGGACGACTGATCGGCAAGCACCTCGCCAAGCTCGGGCACCGGCGGGTCACCGTCGTCGTGCCCGGTGAGCTGCCCGACGAGGAGCCGTTCGAGGTCGCCCCGGAGGAGATCGGGGCGGTCGCCGGCGCCTTCGCCGCCGAACGGTTCCGGGGCCTGCGCGAGAAGCTGCCCGACGCCGAGCTCCGGATCGTCTGCGCGGGCTGGCGGCCCAAGCAGGCCGGACGGGCCGCTGCCGGGTTCGCGCTCGACGTCCAGGACCGCCCGACGGCGATCGTCGCGATGAGCGACCTCCTCGCCCTCGGGGTGGCGGACGCCGTCCGCGAGCGTGGCCTCCGGCCCGGACGCGACATCTCGATCACCGGCTTCGACGACATCCCGGACGCGGCCGCGGCGGGCCTCACCACGATCCGCCAGCCCGCCACCGACAAGGGACGGCTCGCCGGCCGCCTCGCCATGGATCCCGACTACCCCCAACGCCAGATCACCCTGCCGATCGAACTCGTCGTCCGGTCGAGCACGGGCCCGGCACCCAAACGCTGACGCAGCCAGCAAGGAAGAGAAGAAGAGAAATGATGATCCCGTTCGCCACCCAGATCGAGCTCGCCGAGCGCAACCTCGAGCAGTTCCCGGTCCTCGACGGCCGGTTCGTCGCCCAGGAGCGCACCCCGCTGCGCGAGTCGTTCGCGGCCATGATCCGCTCCGGCGCCCGGCGGAGCCTCAAGCTCGCCGACCGGCTCGACCCGCACTACGCCTGATCCCGTCAGGCGGTCAGGTCCAGCAGCAGCCCGGCGATCGGCCAGGCGCCCTCGGAGCTGTTGCCCAGCACCGAGGCGGTGGTGTCGGTGACCGGGTCGTGCACCGAACGCATGGACACGCCGGCGTCGTAGCCCTCCATCAGCAGGGCCGGCCCGATGGCGTCCCGGTAGACGCCCAGGCCGTAGCGCAGGCCCTCCTCCGGCACGTCGTGCCGGGGTCGGATCATCTCCGCGAGCAGGTCGGGCCCGAGGATCCGTCCGGCCACCAGCGCCCGCCAGAACGCGTGCAGGTCGGCCACGGTGGAGTAGGCGCCGCCGTCCCCGTTGCCGCGCACGGGCAGGTGCAGCACGTTCGTTCGTCCACCGTCGACATCGAGGTAGCCCACTGCCGCATCGCCGGGGAGGTCGTCCGAGCGCGGGAACCCGGTGGCGAGAAGCCCCGCGCGGTCGAACACCTCGGCCTGGAGGAACTCGTGGTAGCCGGTGCCGCTGACCCGTTCGACCACCAGCGCCAGCACGACGTAGCCGCCGTTGCAGTAGCTGAACCGTTCGCCGGGGGTGAAGGCCTGGGGGAACCCGTCCAGGACCGGCAGGAAGCCAGCGGTCTCGGCGAGGGTGTGCACCGGCACGGGCAGGACGTAGTCGGACGCGTCCCAGTCGGCCTCCTCGTCCAGGTAGTCACCGATCCCCGAGGTGTGGCTGAGCAGGTGTTCGATCGTGACCGCGTCGTCGATCAGCGGCAGGTCGGTGCCCAGGATCGGCCGCACCGGGTCGGACAGGGCGAGCCGGCCCTGCTCGACCAGCCGCAGGACGCCCAGCGCCGTGAACGTCTTGCTGCCGCTGGCCAGCCCGAACCGGGTCTGCGGGACGACCGGGACGCCGAACGCGCGCGAAGCCAGCCCGTAGCACCGCTCGAACACCGTCTCCTCGCCACGGCGCACGGACACGATGCCGGTGAACCGGCCCTTCTCCGCAGCCGCCTCGACGGCTGCCTCGTCGATCTGCATGCCCCAGTCCACCACGAACGCCACCGTTCCGGTCAAACGCCCCCGCCCAGGCGGTGGCGTTTGACCGGACCGGTGGCGTTCGGCGTCAGACGGTCCAGGTGTCGGCGCCGGCGATCATGCCCTGGAGCTGGGCCAGGCGCTCGTCCGCGTCCGCGTGCACGGTGAGCTGGGCGCGGGCGAGGTCGTCGTAGGTCGGACGGTCCACGTCCCGCAGGATGCCGATCGGTGAGGTCGCCAGCCCGGCGGTGTCGGTGAGCCGGGAGAGGGCGAACGCGAACCCGGGGTCGTCGGCGTGGGCGTCGTGGACCACCACGTTCGCCAGCCCGACCTCGGCCACCTCGGCGATGCCCAGGGTGCCGTCGGCGTTCCGGACGACGCCGCGGGAGTTGTCCGGGCCGAACGTGATCGGCTCGCCGTGGCGCAGTGGGATCAGGCCGCCGTCCGCGCCCTTGAGGGTGTCGAACGCGCCGTCGTTGAAGATCGGGCAGTTCTGGTAGATCTCGACGATCGCCGCGCCCCGGTGGCTGATCGCGGCGGTGAGCACCTCGGTGAGGTGCGCGCGGTGCGAGTCGACGGTACGGGCGACGAAGGTCGCCTCGGCGCCGAGCGCCAGCGACAGCGGGTTGAACGGACGGTCGACCGAGCCGGCTGGGGTCGACTTGGTCACCTTGCCCTGCTCGGACGTGGGGGAGTACTGGCCCTTGGTCAGCCCGTAGATGCGGTTGTTGAACAGCATGATCGTGATGTTCACGTTGCGCCGCAGGGCGTGGATCAGGTGGTTGCCGCCGATGCTGAGCGCGTCCCCGTCGCCGGTGACCACCCAGACCGCCAGGTCCGGACGGGTCATCGCCACGCCGGTCGCGATCGCCGGCGCGCGGCCGTGGATCGAGTGCATGCCGTAGCTGTCCACGTAGTACGGGAACCGCGACGAGCAGCCGATGCCCGAGACGATCACGGTGTTCTCCCGCTTGATGCCGAGCGTCGGCATCAAGCCCTGGAACGTGGCGAGCACGGCGTAGTCACCGCAGCCCGGGCACCAGCGCACCTCCTGGTCCGAGGTGAAGTCCTTGCGGTTCAGCGGGGTCAGGCTCAGCGGCACCCCGGCCAGGCCCTGGGCCGCCGGGTCGGTGGTGGTCATTCCAGACCTTCCTGGTAGTCGATGATCTCGGTGAGGTCGGCGGCGAGCTCCGACAGCGAGATCGGCAGACCGCGCACCCGGGTGTAGGGGTACACGTCCACGAGGTACTTCGCCCGCAGCACCATGGACAGCTGCCCGAGGTTCATCTCGGGCACGATCACCCGTTCGTAGCTTCGCAGCACGTCGCCGAGGTTGGCCGGCAGCGGGTTGAGGTGGCGCAGGTGGGCGGTGGCGACGTCCCGTCCAGAACCACGGACGCGGCGCGCGGCGGCCGAGATCGGCCCGTAGGTCGAGCCCCAGCCCAGCACCAGCACCTTGGCCCGTCCGCTCGGGTCGTCGACCTGCACCGGGGGCACGACGGCCTGGATGCCGTCCACCTTCTGCTGGCGCAGGTTCACCATGAACTCGTGGTTGGCCGGGTCGTAGGACACCGCGCCGGTGCCGTCGGCCTTCTCGATGCCGCCGATCCGGTGCTCGAGGCCCTCGGTGCCGGGGATCGCCCAGGCGCGGGCGAGCTTCTCGTCACGCAGGTAGGGCCAGAACTCGCCGTCGGGCCGGTTCAGCTCGGTGGCGAACGCCGGGTCGATCGCGGGCAGGACGGACAGGTCGGGCACCTGCCACGGCTCGGCACCGTTGGCCAGGTAGCCGTCGGACAGCAGGATCACCGGCGTGCGGTAGTCGATGGCGATCTTGACGGCCTCGAACGCGGCCGCGAAGCAGTCGCCCGGCGACTGGGCGGCGATCACCGGCAGCGGCGCCTCGCCGTGGCGTCCGAACAACGCCTGGGTGAGGTCGGCCTGCTCGGTCTTGGTGGGCATGCCGGTGGCGGGCCCGGCGCGCTGGATGTCGCAGATCACCAGCGGCAGCTCGAGCATCACGGCCAGGCCGATCGTCTCCATCTTCAGCGCCAGGCCCGGGCCGGAGGTGGCGGTCACGCCGAGCCGCCCGGCGAACGAGGCGCCGAGCGCCGCGCCGACCGCGGCGATCTCGTCCTCGGCCTGGAAGGTCAGCACCCCGGCCTCCTTGGCCGCTGCCAAGTGGTGCAGGATGTCGGACGCCGGCGTGATCGGGTAGGCGCCCAGGAACAGCTGGAGCCCCGCCTTCGCCGCCCCCGCCATCAGGCCGTAGGACAGCGCGCGGTTGCCCGAGATCTGCCGGTACGTGCCGGACGGCGCGGGCGCCGGGGCCACCTTGTAGCGGTTCGCGAACACCTCGGTGGTCTCGCCGAACGCGTGACCGGCCTTGAGCGCGGCGATGTTGGCGTCCCTGATCTCGGGCACCTTCGCGAACTTGCGCTCGAGGAACTCGATCGTGCTCTCGATCGGGCGGTGGTACAGCCAGTCGAGCAGGCCCAGGGCGTACATGTTCTTGGTGCGGCCGGCCTCCTTGCGTCCCAGCCCGAGGGCGGCGACCGCGGCGGTCGCCTGGCCGGACAGGTCGAGGGCGTGCACCTGGTAGTCCGACAGCGACCCGTCGGTGAGCGGGTCGGACGCGTAGCCGACCTTGGCCAGGTTGCGCGGGGTGAAGTCGGCGGTGTCGGCGATGATCAGGCCGCCGCGCGGCAGGTCGGCGAGGTTCGCCTTGAGCGCGGCCGGGTTCATCGCCACCAGCACGTCCGGCCGATCGCCGGGCGTGCGGATGTCGAAGTCGGCGAAGTGCAGCTGGAAGCTCGAGACCCCGGCGACGGTACCCGCTGGTGCCCGGATCTCGGCGGGGAAGTTGGGCAGGGTCGAGAAGTCGTTGCCTGCCACGGCGGTGTCGTGGGTGAACCGGTCACCGGTCAACTGCATGCCGTCGCCGGAGTCGCCGGCGAAACGGATCACGACATGGTCGACGGTCGTCACTTCGGTCATGCGATGCGTTCAACTCCTGAAGCTGTTACCCGCGCGTCGGGCAAGTCTAGTTCGTGGGTGACGACGGCAGCGTAGGCGCTCCGCACCGCTTGCACCACCAGCGGGTGCACCCCGATCGGGGCGGAGACCAGGTCGGCCCCCACGTGGGCCAGCCGGTCGGCGAACACGCCGGGTGCCAGCAGGTAGGACGCGACCGCGACCCGGTCGTGGCCGGCGGCCCGCAGGGCGGCGACCGCGTCGCCGACGGTCGGCTCCGCGGCGGTCAGGAAGGCGGGCACCACCGGGCGTCCGACCAGGACGGACAGGGCCGCGGCGGCCGCAGCCACCTCGGCCAGCGCACGGCGGCGACGCGAGCCCGCGGCGGCGAGCACCACCGCGTCACCGGGTCCGCCGGCCTCGGCCAGCCGGTCGGCGACCGCCGCCACCAGCCCGGGCCCGATCAGCCCGGCGAGCCGCGCGCGTCCCCCGGACGCCTCGACGGCCGCCGGCAGGTCGCTGGTCACGTGGTAGCCGGCGGTGAGGAAGGCCGGCACCACCACCGCGTCGCCCAGCCCGGCCAGCGTCTGGGTGAGGGTGGGGGAGAGCACGTCCGCCCAGCCGAGGTGCACGTCCACCCCCGGCAGGGCCGCCGCGACGGCGGACGCCAGCTCGGCGGCGACGGCCTGCCCGGCGACGCTGCGCGTGCCGTGCAAGGCCAGGACAAGGTCGGCGGGCATCAGATCGACCAGTCCTGGCTGGGGTCGAAGTCGTTTCCGAACACCTCGTGGCCACGGATCATGCCGGCCGCCAGCGTCCCCTGGGTCTGGGGGTCGATCAGCAGGAACGAGCCGCCGCGGCGGCTGCGGGTGTAGTCCTCGGCCATCACCGGGTTGGCGAGCCGGATGCGCACCCGGCCGATGTCGTTGAGCGCGAGCCGCTCGACCTCCACCGGCGCCATCTCGTCGAGGTCGAGCCCGGCGACGATCTCGCCGACCCGCGCCTGGACGGTGCGGGTGCCGTGCTTGAGCAGCACCCGCGCGCCCGGCAGCAGCGGCCGCTCGGCCAGCCAGCAGACCATCGCGTCCAGTTCGGTGACCGGCAGCGGGGCGTCCGCCACCGAGGAGATCAGTTCGCCGCGGGTCACGTCCACCTCGTCGGTCAGGCGCAGCGCCACCGACTGGCCGGCGACGGCCTCGGCGAGCTCCTCGCCCGCGTAGTCGATGCCCGCGACGTGGGTGTGGACGCCCTCGGGCAGCACCACCACCGCGTCGCCCGGACGCACGGTGCCGGCGGTGATCCGTCCGGCGTAGCCCCGGTACTCGACGTGCCGGGGGTCGCGCGCGGCCTCCTGCGGACGCAGGGTGAGCTGGACGGGGAACCGGAAGCCCTCGGACGCCTCGGTGGCCGCCGGCAGCTCCTCGAGCAGCTCCAGCAGGCTCGGACCGTCGTACCATGAAGTACGTTCCGAGCGGGTCACGACGTTGTCGCCGGCGAGCGCGGAGACCGGCAGCGTGCGGACGTCGGAGATGCCGATGTCGGCGGCGATCGCGGCCAGCTGGTCGGCGATCGCGGTGTACGGCTCCTCGGCGTAGCCGACGAGGTCGATCTTGTTCACCGCGACCACCACGGTCGGCACCCGCAGCAGGGCGGCGACGGCGAGGTGGCGCCGGGTCTGCTCCAGCACGCCCTTGCGGGCGTCCACCAGCAGCACCAGCACGTCGGCGGTGGAGGAGCCGGTGACCGTGTTGCGGGTGTACTGCACGTGCCCGGGGCAGTCGGCCAGGATGAACGTTCGCGCCGGGGTGGCGAAGTAGCGGTAGGCGACGTCGATCGTGATGCCCTGCTCGCGCTCGGCACGCAGGCCGTCGGTGAGCAGCGCGAGGTCGACGTGGCCCAGGCCCTTGGCCTGGCTGACCCGCTCGACGGCGGCCAGCTGGTCGGACAGCACCGACTTGGAGTCGTGCAGCAGCCGCCCGACGAGGGTGGACTTGCCGTCGTCCACGCTCCCGGCGGTGGCCAGGCGCAGCAAGGTGGTGGTGGGCCTGGCGAGCTCGGTGGTGCCCATCAGAAATAGCCTTCCTTCTTGCGGTCCTCCATGGCGGCCTCGGTCATCCGGTCGTCGGCGCGGGTGGCGCCGCGCTCGGTGATCCGGGTGGCGGCCACCTCGGCCAGGACCGCCTGCACGTCGCCGGCGTCCGACTCGACGGCGCCGGTGCAGGACATGTCGCCGACGGTGCGGTAGCGCACCTGGAGCGTCCGGACGAGGTCGTCGTCGGCGGGCCGGCTGTACGGGCCGACCGCGAGCCACATGCCGTCACGGTCGAACACGTCCCGGTCGTGCGCGTAGTACAGGCTGGGGAGCTCGATCTGCTCCTCGGCGATGTAGTGCCACACGTCCAGCTCGGTCCAGTTGCTGATCGGGAACACCCGGACGTGCTCGCCGGGCCGGTGCCGCGGGTTGTACAGGTCCCACAACTCCGGACGCTGGTTGCGCGGGTCCCACTGGCCGAACTCGTCGCGCAGGCTGACCACGCGCTCCTTGGCGCGGGCCTTCTCCTCGTCGCGGCGGCCGCCGCCGAAGACGGCGTCGAACCGGTACTCGGCGATCGCGTCCAGCAGCGGCTGGGTCTGCAACGGGTTGCGGGTGCCGTCGGGGCGCTCCAGGAGGCGTCCGTCGTCGATGTAGTCCTGCACCTTCGCCACCAGCAGTCGCAGGCCGAGGCGGTCGGCCACGGCGTCCCGGTAGTCGAGGACCTCGGGGAAGTTGTGGCCGGTGTCGACGTGCAGCAGCGGGAACGGCACCGGGCCGGGCCAGAACGCCTTCTGCGCGAGGTGCAGCAGCACGACGGAGTCCTTGCCGCCGCTGAACAGCAGCACGGGACGCTCCAGCTCGGCGACGGCCTCACGGATGATGTGGATGGCCTCGGCCTCGAGTTGTTCCAGGTGGTTCACAGGTGCAGCCCGCATTCGGTCTTGGCGAGTCCGGCCCAACGTCCGGCCCGAGGGTCCTCGCCGGGCTCGACCCGGCGCGTGCAGGGGGCGCAGCCGATCGACGGGTAGCCGTCGGTCAGCAGCAGGTTGATCGGGACGGCGTGGGCGCCCGCGTAGTCGAGGAGCTCGTCGAACGTCCACGCCGCGATCGGGTTGACCTTCACCATCTGGTGGGTGGGGTCCCACTCGACCAGGCGCGCGTTCGCGCGCAGGGCGTTGTCCTCGCGGCGGATGCCGGTGACCCAGGCCTCGTAGCCGGCCAGTTCGGCGTTGATCGGGTCGACCTTGCGCAGCTGGCAGCACAGCGTGGGGTTGCGGTCGTGCAGCTTCTCGCCGTACTCGGCGTCCTGCTCGGCGACGGTCTGCAACGGGAGGACGTCGATGATGTGGGCGTCGATCACGCTGGCCAGGGCGTCGCGGGTGCCGATGGTCTCGGCGAAGTGGTAGCCGGTCTCGAGGAACAGCACGTCGACGCCGGGGGCGACCTGGGCGACCAGGTGCGGCAGCACGGTGTCGCCGGCCATCGAGCACGCGACCGCGAGCGACGGGCCGAAGTGTTCGGCCGCCCAGGCGACGACCTGCGTCGCGTCGGCGCCGTCGAGGTCGACCTGCGCCTGGTCGACGAGCGCGCGGAGCTCGTCGACGCTGCGGGTGCGGCCGGGGCCGTGGGTGGTGAGGGTGGCGGTCATCGCAGTGCGTCCTCCTCTGCGCGATGGGCCCACGCGGCGAAGGTCTCGCCGGGTTCGCGGGCCGCGACGAACGCGCGGGTGACGCGTTCGACGTAGTCGGGGAGTTCGGTGGCGGCCACCTTGAGGCCGCGGACGGTGCGGCCGAGGCCGGCGTCCTCACGGTCGGCGGACACCAGGCCGCCGCCCAGGTGCACCTGGTAGGCGAACTCGTCGGCGCCGTCCGCGCTCTTCATCAGCTGGCCCTTCAGGCCGATGTCGGCCACCTGGATGCGGGCGCAGGAGTTGGGGCAGCCGTTGACGTGCAGGCTGATCGGACGCTCGAGGGCCACGCCGTCGAGGCGGCGTTCGAGCTCGGCGATGGTGTGGGCGGCGGTGGCCTTGGTCTCGACGAAGGCGAGCTTGCAGTACTCGATGCCGGTGCAGGCCATGGTGGAGCGCCGGAACGGACTCGGGTCGGCGGTCAGCCCGAGGGGCTCGACGGCGGCCAGCAGCGCGTCCAGCTCGTCGGGGTCGACGTCGAGGACGAGCACCTTCTGGTGCGGGGTGAACCGGACGCGGTGCGAGCCGGCGGCCTCCGCGGCGTCGGCGAGCGCGGCGAGGATCGTGCCGGAGGCGCGTCCGACGGTCGGGGCGAGGCCGACGTACAGCCGTCCGTCCGCCTGGGTGTGGACGCCGACGTGGTCGCCGGGGGCGTCCGGGATGACGGGGGCGGGGCCGTCGGCGAGCCGGTAGCCGAGGTACTCGGTCTCGAGCACCTCGCGGAACTTCTCCGGGCCCCAGTCGGCCAGCAGGAACTTCAGACGGGCCTTGTTGCGCAGGCGCCGGTACCCGTAGTCGCGGAAGATCGAGATGACGCCGTGCCAGACGGCGGGCGCCTGCTCGGCGGTGACGAAGGCGCCGAGGCGCTCGGCCAGGCGCGGGGCGACGCTGAGGCCGCCGCCCACCCACAGGTCGTAGCCGGGGCCGAGTTCGGGGTGGACGACGCCGACCAGCGAGATGTCGTTGATCTCGTGGACCACGTCGAGGCTGGGGTGGCCGGTGATCGCGGACTTGAACTTGCGCGGCAGGTTGGACAGTTCGGGGTCGCCGATGAACTTCTCGACGATCTCGTTGATGACCGGGGTGGGGTCGATGATCTCGTCGGCGGCGATGCCGGCGACGGGGGAGCCGAGGATCACCCGCGGGGTGTCGCCGCAGGCCTCGGTGGTCTGCATGCCGGCCGCCTCCAGGCGCGCCCAGATCTCGGGGACGTCCTCGATCCTGATCCAGTGGTACTGGATGTTCTGGCGGTCGGAGATGTCGGCGGTGTCGCGGGCGAAATCGGTGGAGATGGCCGCGAGCGTGCGCAACTGGTCGGTGGTGACGGCGCCGCCGTCGAGGCGGACGCGCATCATGAAGTAGCGGTCGCTGAGCTCGTCGGGGCCGAGGCTGGCGGTGCGGCTGCCGTCGATGTCCTGGCGCCGCTGGGTGTACAGGCCCCACCAGCGGAGGCGTCCATGGAGGTCCTCGGCGGGGATGGAGTCGAAGCCCTCGCGGCTGTAGGTGTCCAGCACGCGCTGGCGTACGTTCAGGCCGTTGTCGGCGGCCTTGAATTCCTCATTCGCATTGAGTGGGGTCTGGCCGTCGACGGCCCACTGGCCGCTCGAGCGGGGTTCCCGGGCGCTGCTCATGCTTCCTCACTGGCTTCTTGGGCTCTGTGGCCAGCGTGAAGGACAGCGCCTCACCAGGCCTTTCAGAGCCCGGGTTTTGGTCCAACTGGATCTACGGGCGCGTCAACACGCGCAACACATCGAACCGGCGCTGATATTCCTCAGCGCGCGCACCACACGGGTCGGTTCGTTCATGATGGGCGAGACCTTAACACGGACGCTCCCGCCGCTCCGCATCGACCGTCCGCGGACTGGACCTTTTCGACTCGAATGCTGAGATTCAACGCCATGGACCGAAAGGGGACGGTTCCGAGATTCGTTGTCTGGCGGGGTGCTGGTTGCGAATCTCGGAACCGTCCCTGTTTCGGTCCGCTCCCGCGGATCACGGTCCCTGAGGAGCGAATCGAGGGACGAGGATCGCGTCACGAAGGGCCTGCCCACCCGATCGTGCGGTGGAGCGTCTCCGCGCTGCTGTGCAGGCCCGGGTCGAGGCCGAGATCGCCGAAGCGGTCGCGATCGCCGACCTTGCCGCGGAGCACGAATGGACCGCGGACGCCCGGATCGATGTGGTCGGGAAGCGGGCGGTCCGGATCGGTGCCGACGGGACGGCGCTGGTGGATGAGTTCCTGCCCCTGGAAGTGGCGGCGTTGAAGGGGGTCTCGGTGTCGGCCGCGACCTGGTTGATCCGTGACATCGTGAACCTCAAGACCCGGCATCCGTTGTTGTGGTTCCAAACCCTCCAAGGCTTGGTGCCGGTGTACCGGGCCGTGCAGCTGGTGCAGGAAGCCGCGAAACTCGACCTCACGATCGAGCAGGCGCGTGAGCTGGACGCGCTGTTGGCGCCGAAAGTGCCCGGCCTGCCCTGGGGACGCCTGCTGAAACTCGCGAAAGGCCTGATCGCCCAGGTCGCGGCGCCGAAGATCGCACAGCTCTCGCAGGAGGCCCGGCAGGCCCGGTTCGTGCGCAAGCTCCCGACCGACGACCCGCTGGTGGCGTACCTGTCGTGCCGGGTGGACACCCGGGATGCGATCTACTTCGACGCCCAGGTCGACCGGATCGCCGACCTCCTCGCCGCCCACGGAGACACCGACCCCAAAGAGGTACTGCGCGCGAAAGCCGTCGGGATCCTCGCCACCCCCGCCCGCGCCCAGCTCATGCTCCAAGAAGCCGCCGGCGTCATCGGCACGATCCGTGCGACCGACCCCCGCCTGGTGCCGGCCGCCACCGTGTACGTGCACGTCGCCGAAGAAACCCTGCTCACCGGGCACGGCACGTGCCGGGTCGAGGGTGTGGGGCCGCTGTCGGCCACCCTGCTCAGTGTCCTGCTCGGCCACGAACGGATCACCCTGGCCCCGGTCATCCGGCCCTACGCCCAGATCAGCGTGGACAGCTACGAGATCCCCGACCGGATCCGCCGCCAAATCCTGCTCCGAGATTCGGTCGAGGTGTTCCCGTGGTCGTCCCGCAGCCCACGGACCTCCCAGTTGGACCACACCCGGCCGTGGCGGCCCGGAGTGAAGAACCAAACCCGCGCCTCGAACCTCGGACCGCTCAGCACGAGGCCGCACCGCGGCAAAACCCACGGCAACTGGCAGTTGGAACAACCCCGACCCGGCATCTTCTGGTGGACCAGCCCCACCGGCCATCGCTACCGCGTCGGACCACACGGCACCACCCCCATGTTCCGACACGAGAAGTTCCAGCACGGCGACCAGATCCAATGGGACACCGACCACAAACACAAACCCCCGCCGCCAGACGGAGGCGATCCCCAACCCTGAGGTCCCTGCCTACGGGGTGACCGGGGCGTGTCCGCTCAGGCGAAGGATCTCGTCGACGACCTGGGCGAGGGGAGCGGTCGCGTCGATCGAGGTTCCGGGAGGAGTGTCCTCGCCGATGGAGTGCAGGCGCTCGATGAGGGCACGCTGCTCGGGCCGTCCGCCCCACTCGTCCTTGGGACGGGCGTCCAGGCGGCGGCGCAGGGTGTCGGCGTCGATCTCGAGCACGAACACCTCGTCGAACACAGCGAGGAAGTCCGGGAAGTTCCGCGAGCCCCCACAGAAGAACGTCGCCCCGGCGCGCTGGTCCGCCGCCAACTCCCGCACCTTCGCCACGTCCCACAGGTGGTGCTCGTGCGCGGTGCCCGCCACCGGCTCACCCGTCGCCGGATCGCCCTGGTACGCCAGGTCGGTGTCGCCGTTGACCGCGTCGTACCCGCGTCGCCGGAGCTCCCGGCACACCGACGTCTTGCCGGTCCCGGACACGCCCTCGACGAGGTAGTTGCGCCGCCCCACCCGACTACGTCCGGCGTCGAGGCGGACGCCGCTGGTCGCTCCGCAGGTCGGCCAGCTGCGCGATGGTCGCGTCCGCCCGGCGCACCGAGCGTCCCTCGTGCGCACCCAGCAGGTCGGCGAGGAACCCGTAGTCACGCGCCAACTCCACGGACGCAGCGTCGCCCTCGCCGGAACGGTTGCGGGTGCGCGTCCACCAGTCCGCGATGTCGCCCCAGCCGGGCGCGGCCAGCCCGCCCCCGAACTGTTGGACGGCCAGCGCCGACGCCAGCGCGGCGAACCGCAGCCGCTCGGCCAGCGGCCAGCCGTCCAGGGTGCCGAAGACCAGCGCGGCGGCGAACACGTCGCCCGCCCCGGTCGGGTCGATCGCCGGCACCCGCAGCGCCGGCACGTCCGCCTGCTCGCCCGTGGTCTGGTCGATCGCCACCGCTCCCTCGTGCCCCCGCGTCACCACGACCAACGGCACCAGCTCCGACAACTGCGACGCCGCCGCGGACGCCGTGTCGGCGCGGGTGTACGCCATCGCCTCCACCTCGTTCGGGGTGAACGCGTGGCAGCCCGCCAGCCGGTCGAGCAGCCCGCGGTCCCACACCCCGCTCGGGTCCCAGCCGACGTGGGTGAACACCAGCGCACCCGCGTCCCGGCACGGCTCCCACCACGCCTCGTCGTCCAGTGCCGCGATCACGGCCCGCGTCCGCGGCGGCGTCCCCATCAGCTCCGCGGCGCTCACCGGTGCCTCGTGGCCGTGCGTCACCATCGCCCGGTCGCCGGCGTACGCCATCGACACCGTCACCGGCGAGTGCCAGTGCGGGATCGTCCGGCACCGGGACAGGTCGATCCGCTCCTGACGGCCGAGGATGTCCCGACACCAGCTGCCGTAGCCGTCGTCGCTGAACGTCGCCACCAGCGCCGTGCGCAGGTCCAGCCGCGCCGCGGCCATCGCCAGGTTCGCGATCCCGCCAGGCGACGACCCCATGCCGCCCGCCCAGATCTCGTGCCCCGGGCACGGCGCCTCGGGCAGGTCGGTGAACACGATGTCGAGGAAGACCATGCCGGACAGCAGCACGTCGACCTCGGCGTCGGCGGGCTCGGCAGCAGTGGTTGCGCTCCCCACGACCCCCACGATTCCACAGGGGCCCGAGCCCGACAACCACTACGCTGACGCCATGCTCACACCGCCCGGACCGCGCACGCCGGCACGGAGGTGATCGAGGCGTGAAACTCGTCATCATCGGGGGAGCGGGCTTCCGGGTTCCACAGGTCGTCGACGCGGTCGCGCGCTCCGGCCCGGTCGACGAGGTCGTCCTCGTCGACACCGACCCCGCCCGGCTCCGCACCATCCTCGCCGTCGTCGACGGGCTCGGCCTCGCCGGACGCGTCCGGGTGGAGGTGGGGACGGACCTCGCCGCCGCCCTCGTCGGCGCCGACTTCGTGTTCTGCGCCATCCGGGTCGGCGGGGCGGACGGACGCGTCGCCGACGAACGCGTGGCGCTCGACCTCGGCGTCCTCGGCCAGGAGACGACCGGCCCCGGCGGCCTCGCCTACGCCCTGCGCACGATCCCGGTCATGCAGGCCATCGCCCGCACCGTGCGCGCAGTGGCGCCGCAGGCGTGGTTCGTGAACTTCACCAACCCGGCCGGCATCATCACCGAGTCCCTGCGGCCGATCCTGGGCGAGCGGGTCGTCGGCATCTGCGACACCCCGATCGGGCTGATGCGCCGCGCCGCGGCCGCCGTCGCTGCGGACGCGGCGACGGTCACCTACGACTACGTCGGGCTCAACCACCTCGGCTGGCTGCGCACCCTCGACGTGGACGGTGTCGACCGCCTGCCCGGGCTCCTCGCCTCCGACGGCCTCGCGGAGATCGAAGAGGCCCGGCTCGTCGGCCTCGACTGGGTGCGCCAGCTCGGCGCCCTGCCCAACGAGTACCTGTTCTACTACTACTGCAACCGTGAGGCCGTCGCGCACATCCTGGCCGCCCCCGGCACCCGCGGGGAGTTCCTCGCCGCCCAGCAGGAGCGCTTCTACGCCGACGCCGCCGCCGCGCCCGACCGGGCGTCCGACCTGTGGCTGGCCGCGCGGCAGCAGCGCGAGCAGACCTACATGGCCGAGGCCCGCGCCGAGACCGAGGAGCGCAACCCCGCCGACGCCGAGGGTGGCTACCAGGCGGTCGCCCTCGCCCTGATGGACGCCCTGTCGGGCGGCACGCCCACCGCCGCCATCGTCAACGTGGCCAACGGTGGATCCGTGCCCGGCCTCCCCGCGGAGGCGGTCGTCGAGGTGCCCTGCGACGTGGACGCGAGCGGCGTCCATCCCCGGACGGTGGCCCCGCTGACCGGCCACATGCTCGGCCTCGTGCAGTCGGTCAAGGCCGTCGAGCAGCTCACGATCCGGGCCGCGAACGAGCACTCCGCCGCGCTGGCCTGGGAGGCGTTCGCCACCCATCCGCTGGTGGGTTCGGTCGACCTCGGCCGACGACTCCTCGACGGCTACCGCTCCCGGATCCCCGAGGTCGCCGCCGTCCTCGCCTGAACGCGCACCGGTCGAGGCCCGGCAGTTAATCAATCCATTGGCGGAAATCGGGATCGGCGCTAGCGTGGCCTGTCATGAAGCTGATGCGCATCGGCGAGCCCGGCCGCGAGCGTCCGGCCGTCCAGGTCGACGACCACCACTACCTCGACCTCAAGGCCGAGGTGGGTGACTTCGACGAGAACTTCTTCGGCTCCGGCGGCCTCGCCCGGCTTCCCGAGCTGGTCTCCCGCCTGGAGCCGCTGCCCTTCGCCGCCGAACGCATCGGTGCGCCGATCGCCCGGCCCCACCAGATCCTGTGCATCGGGCTCAACTACAGCGACCACGCCGCCGAGACCGGCCAGGCCGTGCCCACCGAGCCGATCCTGTTCACCAAGTCGCCCAACACCCTGGTCGGCCCCAACGACGACGTCCGGCTGCCGCGCGGCTACAGCAAGGCCGACTGGGAGGTCGAGCTCGGCATCGTGATCGGGTCCCGGACGTCCTACCTCGACGCCCCGGCGGACGCGGCCGCCGTCATCGCCGGCTACACGGTCGTCAACGACGTCAGCGAGCGCGCCTTCCAGCTGGAGCGCGGCGGCCAGTGGAGCAAGGGCAAGTCGGCCGAGACGTTCAACCCGTGCGGGCCTTGGCTGGTCACCCCCGACGAGGTCCCGGACGTGAACGCGCTCGGCCTGTGGCTGGACGTGAACGGCGTCCGCCGGCAGACCGGCACCACCGCCACCATGGTCTTCGACCCGTACTTCCTGGTGTGGCACCTCAGCCAGTTCATGGTGCTCGAGCCCGGCGACCTCATCAACACCGGCACCCCGCCCGGCGTCGGCATGGGCCTCACCCCGCCGGTGTGGCTCCAGCCCGGCGACGTGATGGAACTCGGCATCGACGGGCTCGGCCGGCAGCGGCAGCTCGTCGTCGCCCCCCGCTGAGGCCCGGAGGGAGTCGTCGTGCGCGGACTGGTGCTGGTCGAGTTCGGACGGATGGAGGTCCGCGAGCTGCCCGACCCCGTGCCCGGACCGGGTGAGGTGGTGCTCGACATCGCCTTCACCGGCATCTGCGGCTCCGACCTCCACGGCTTCACGGGTGCGAACGGACGCCGGGTGCCCGGCCAGGTGATGGGCCACGAGACCGCGGGACGCGTCCGCTCGCTCGGCGCGGGCGTCACCGGGCTCGCGAGCGGCACCCCCGTCACCATCAACCCGGTGATCCTGCCCGCCGACGAGGCGGACGCCTGGCGCGGACGCGAGCAGCAGCACCCCGGCAAGTGGATCATCGGGGTGCGTCCCGACCACGTCGCCGCCTTCGCGCAGCAGGTGGTGGTGCCCGCCCGCAACGTCGTCCCGCTCCCGGCCGGCATGCCGGTCGCCCACGGCGCCCTGGTCGAGCCGGTGGCGGTGGCCACCCACGCCGTCAGACGCCTCCCGGCCGTCCCGGACGCGGTCCTGGTCACCGGTGGCGGCCCGATCGGCCAGTCGGTCGTGGTCGCCCTGCAACGCGCCGGCGTCGCCATCGTGCTGGTCAGCGAGCCCACGGCCGGCCGTCGCAAGGTGCTGGCCCGGCTGGGCGCGGTGGTCCTGGACCCCGCCGCCGGCCCGCTCCGCGACCAGGTGCTCGCCGCCCGCGGCGAACCCGTGACCGCCGCCGTGGACGCGGTCGGCAGCTCCGGCTCCCTGACCGACTGCCTCACCGCGACCGCGCCGGGGGCGACGATCTGCCTGGTCGGCATGGCCACGCCGCGGCTCGAACTGCCCGCGTTCGAGATCTCCACCGCCGAACGCACCCTCGTCGGGAGTTTCACCTACTCCAGCACCGACTTCGAGCGTGCCCTGCACGGCCTGGCCGACGCCCCGGCGTCCGCCGACAACCTGATCAACCGGACCGTCCCGCTCGACGACGCCCCGGACGCGTTCGCCGCCCTGGCCGCCGGGGACGGCACCCCCGGCAAGGTGCTGGTCGACCTCTCCTGAGGCGCCGGGCTCAGTCGCCGAACGTGACGACGTGCTCGGACAGGTACCGGTGCGTGCTCGGCCCGAGGTCCTTCACCCACAGCCGCGCGCGGCGTCCGAGTCGGACGGACGTGTGGCGCGCGGCCAGGTCCTCGGCGGTGTCCAGCGGCTGCAACGACGGGTACCACAGCGTGTGGCCCGGCTTGCGCAGCAACAGCTGCGGCCTCGTCCAGCGCTGGCTGTTGTCGCCCGCGCCCAGGTCGGCGTGCGGGTTGGTGCTCAGCCACACCGAGTCGCCCGCCCAGAACTCCGAATCGACCCGGCCGAACGTCATCACCCAGCACTCGAGGTGGGTGTTCCAGCTCACCGACGGCCCCCAGTGGAACGAGCGGTCGCCCGCCGACACCGGCCCGCCGCCGTCCTCCGGGGCGATCCGCAGGGCCTCGATCGGGACGCCGATCCCGTCCGGTGCGGCGGAGAACCGCTCACCGTCCCAGCGTCGCGCCCGACCGACGGGGTCGTCGAGGTCTGCCAGCGCGATCCGGGCCACGCTGATGCACTGTCCGGACGCCTCGACCGCGGCGTCCCAGGTGTCGGGGGCGTACCGGCCCGGGTATCCGTACTCGCCGAAGAACACGTACAGGTGGTCGCCGCTCGCCACCGCGGACGGGTCGCCGACCCCGCCGGAGAACGTGTAGTTGCGGTTCGTCGGCGCCAGCACCAGCCGTGGCTGGTGGTCCTGGAGCAGGATGCCGCGGTCGGTCCAGGAGGCGCCGCCGTCCCCGGACGCCATCACCCCGATGCGGCAGACCGCCTGCGGCGAGCCCTCGCCCTGGAGCCCGGCCGGCCAGTCGGTGGTCGCGTACCCCTCGCCGGAGGGGCCCAGCGGCAGCGTCTGCGGGTAGTTCTCGTTGTGGTAGAGCGCGTAGAGCCGGCGTCCGTCGGGCTCGGGGGAGTACACCGACTCGAACCAGACCGCGCCGTGCAGCCCCGGCGTCCCGGGTGCGGCGTTGGCCGGCAGGCGCACCTCGGTGAAGGCGTCGGCGGCCGTCGCGAACGCGGCCGGCGCGCTCACCCCGTCCGCGAACTTCAGGTCCCTGGCCTCGCCCCACAGCGGGTCCTCGCCGTACTTGCCGGTGAAGATGCGCAGCCGGTCGCCCACCCACGCCTCGGCCACGTTGCAGTCGACGAAGGAGGCGTAGGCCAGCCGCGGGGCCGGCTCGACGGTGAACACCGGTTCAGGACTCATGCGAACTCCTGCGACTTCCGGGGCGTGAGGTGACAAGCTACATCCACTGGACTTAATCGACAACGAGGACGGGGACGGGCATGCGGGCGCTGCGACGCGGGACCAACCTCTCCCGCGTGGCCGGCTTCAACGAGGCCGTCGTGATCGACGCGATCCGGCGCGCGCGGGACGGGCTGAGCCGGGTCGAGATCTCCGGGCAGACCGGGCTGTCGGCGCAGACGGTGTCGAACATCGTGCGCCGGATGCTGGAGTCGGGGCTGCTCCAGGAGGGCGACCGGGTCACCCAAGGGTTGGGCAAGCCGCGGACGCCGCTGACCCTGCACCCCGACGGCCGGTACGCCGTCGGCGTCCACCTCGACCCGCTGATGGTGACGATCGTGCTGGTGAACCTGCGCGGGGAGGTGGCCGCGCACGTGCAGCGTCCGAGCCCCGCGTCCGCCGAACCGTCCGAGGTGGTGGCCGACATCGCCGCCCAGGTCCCGCTGCTGCTGGAGCGGGCCGGGGTCGGGATCGACCTGGTGGCCGGCCTCGGGTTCGCCTCGCCCGGCCCGATCAACACCGAGCACGGCACGGTGCTCGACCCGCCCCACCTGCCGCACTGGCGCTACGTCCCGGTGGCCGACGAGCTGGCCGAACGGCTCGGCCTGCCGGTCGTGCTGGACAAGGACGTGGTCGCCGCCGCCGTGGGGGAGCGCTGGACGGGCGCCACGCTCGGCCAGGCCAACTCGCTGTTCCTGTACCTGAGCACCGGCATCGGCGCCGGGGTCGCGGTGGACGACACCATCCTGCGCGGCTCGACGGGCAACGCCGGCGACATCGGCCACCTGATCGTGGACGCGCGCGGCCCGGCCTGCCACTGCGGGCAGCAGGGCTGCATCGGGGTCACGCTCAGCCCGGCCGCGCTGGTGGAGAGCGCGGTCGCGGCGCGCGTGCTCGGTGGTGCCCACCTGGACGCGGTGCGCTCGGCCGACCCGGCCCGCGTCGACAGCTCCTTCGCCGCCCTGTGCGAGCTGGTCGACGCCGGCGACGCGGGTGCGGTCGGCGTGGTGGACGCCTCCGCCGTGCAGCTCGCCAAGGCGATCACCACGCTGGCCAACATGTTCGACACCGACGTGGTCGCGGTCGGCGGGCCCACCTGGATGCGCCTGGGCAAGGTCTACCTGCCCCGGCTCGACGACCTCGTGCAGCCGGGCCTGGTGCACCGTCCGGGCACCAAGCCGGTCAGCGTCGTCGGCACCGCCCTCGGCGAGGACGTGATCGCCGTCGGGGCGGCCTGCCTGGTGCTCGACCACGAGTTCGCCCCCGCGGTCAGCTCGATCGCCCTCGCACACTGAGGTCGACCGCGATCGCCGCGCGTTCGGGACGGTAGCGGAACCGCGGGTCGACCCCGGGGCCGCAGGTGGCCGTGCCCAGCCCGTTCTGGCCGGCGTCCAGGTGCACCCACAGTCGGTTCTCGGGCACCAGTTCGTCGCCGTGCCGGGCGTCCTGGAGCGCGCGGTTCGACCACGGACGCAGCGCCAGGCCGACGCTCGGGCGTCCCTGGAGGCGCAGGCCGCCGTCCGGCCAGCTCAGCTCGGCCCAGCGCAGCTCCTGCCGCAGCCCGTTCTCCTGCGGCACCACGTAGGGCGTCTGCCAGTCGGCCACGGTGTGCTGCCACCGGCCGAGGTGCGCGGCCGTCCGGGAGTCGGGGTAGGACTCGCCCGGCCCCCGTCCGTACCACTCGACCGCCACGCCCAGCGGGTCGTCGCAGGCGAGCGCGAAGCTGTAGCCCAGCCGGGGCAGGCTGCCCGGCAGCGGGCCGAACCCGGTGACCTCCATCCGCAGGGCCACCGTCCCGGCCTCGTCGGCGCTCCAGTTCTGGCTGATCAGGAAGCCGGCCGAGGTGCCCGCCGCCCGCGCTGACAGCTCCACCACGAGCGTCCGGCCGTCGCCGCGCACCTGTTCGGTGCGCAGGTGCTGGCGGTCGAGGCCGACCGCGCGCCACGAGGTCGCGACCGGCTCCGGCTCGCCCGAACCGGTGGCGAGGTCGTTCTCGGTGGGCGCCCGCCAGGCGCTGAAGCCGGCCCCGGAGATCGCCACCCCGCCGAGCTCGACCAGCGTGCCGTCGGCGTCGAAGGTCGCCTCGCCCACCCGGTACCCGCGCTCGGACACCTGGACGGTGGCCGGCGCCGGGTCGGGCAGCACGGCCGCCCGCAGCACGCACTCGCCGCGTCCGAGCTCGTGCCCGGCCTCGGCCCACGGCAGGTCGGACATGGTCGCCGCCACCACTTCGACCACCGCCTCCTGGTCGGCCGGGACGTCGGCGAGGCGGCTCGTCGCGTCCGCGAGGTCGACGGTGGTGCTCTCGCCCGGCCGCAGCCTCGGCACCGACAACTGGCCGGCGTCGATCGGCCGGCCGTCGGCGAGCAGGCGCCACCGGTAGCCGACCCCGGCCGTGTCGCGCAGCTGATAGCGGCTCCGGACGGTGGCCGAGGCCGCGTCGACGGTGATGCGCAGCGGCGCGTTCACCGCGGCCAGCTCGACCAGCCCGGGGGAGGGGGAGCGGTCGGGGAAGCACAGCCCGTCGATCACGAACGAGCCGTCGTGCACCTCCTCGCCGAAGTCGCCGCCGTAGGCGTAGCCGCTGCCGGTCGGGGTCGCGCGGGTGAGGCCGTGGTCGATCCACTCCCAGACGAACCCGCCCTGGCAGCGTTCGTGGCGCTCGAACAGCTCGTCGTACAGCGCCAGCCCGCCGGGGCCGTTGCCCATCGCGTGCGCGTACTCGCACAAGACGTACGGCAGCCCACGCCGGTGCGCGTCGAGGGCCGCGTCGTCCAGCGGCGGCTCCTCGCGGCGTCCGATCAGCTCGACCCGGCCGACCGGCGCGTACATCTGGCTGAACACGTCCACGTACGCCGAGCCCTGGTCGCCCTCGTAGTGCACCGGACGCGGGTCGCGCGCGTGGATCCAGTCGGCCATCGCCGCCAGGTTGGCACCGCGGCCGGCCTCGTTGCCGAGTGACCACAGCACGATGCTGGGGTGGTTCTTGTCGCGCTCGACCAGTCGCTCGGCACGCTCCCGCAGCGGCTCGGCCCACCGCGGGTCGTCGGTCGGGTTGCCCGCCCAGCCCTCGAACTCGAACCCGTGCGTCTCCAGGTCGCACTCGGCCACCACGTACAGGCCGTACTCGTCGCACAGGTCGAGGAAGTGCGGGTGCGGCGGGTAGTGGCTGGTGCGGACGGCGTTCAGGTGGTGGCGCTTCATCGCCAGCACGTCGGCCAGCATCACCTCGCGCGGCACCGCGCGTCCGGTGCGGGTGTCGAACTCGTGCCGGTTCACGCCACGGAACTGCACCCGGGCGCCGTTCACCCGCAGCAGCCCCTCCCGTACCTCGACCCGCCGGAAGCCGACCTGGAGCGACACCGTCTCGGACGCGGTCGACACGGTGGCCGCGTAGCGGCGCGGCGTCTCGGCCGACCACGGCTCGACCGGGCCGACGTCGACGGTGGTGGGCCCCTCGCCCAACTCGACCGAGACGCCGAGTTCGGGCACCTCCAGCCGGGCCGTGCCGCCCCCGTTCAGGCGGACGCTGCCGACCAGCCGGCCGGTGCCGGTGCCGGGGTCGACATCGGCGCGCAGGTCCACGTCCTCAACGCCGCCGTCGGGCCGGTGGCGCAGGCTGACGTCGCGGAACAGCCCCGACAGCCACCACTGGTCCTGGTCCTCCACGTAGCTGCCGGTCGACCACTGCGGCACCCGGATCGACAGCTGGTTCGGGCCGGCGTGCAGGGAATCCGTGACGTCGAACTCGGCCGCCAACCGTGAGCCGGTGTGCTCGCCGGTTGGATGGCCGTTGACCTTGACGATCGCCGCCGAGTCCGCGCCCTCCAGGCGCAGGTACCAGCGTCCGGGGCCGGCGTCCGGCACCTCGATCGTGCGCCGGTACTCACCGGTCGGGTTGGGGTGCGGCGGCCGGGGCATGTCGAGCGGGAACGGGTAGCGCACGTTGGTGTAGGCCGGGGCGCCCCAGCCCTGGAGCTGCCAGTGGCCGGGCACGGTGAGCTCGCCCCACTCGGCGCCGTCCAGCCGGAACGCCCAGGTGCCGTTCAGGTCGACGACGGTCGCGTCGCTCGCGAGCGCCGCGCGCGGCCGCACGGTGCCGCGGGAGACCGGGACGACCGCGCCGTCCTCAGCGCTGTAGGGCGCGCTCACGCATCCTCCTCCTCGATCACCAGCAACCACGACGACGCTCCCGAGGCCCGACGCAGGGGGATCCCGGCGTCGGTGAGTTCGGAGCCGAGGCCCTCGGCGGTGCCCAGGTCGGCCGCGTCCGCACCGGGGCCGAGCAGCCGGACGCTGTAGATCGTCTCCGGCGACAGCCCCAGCGGACGTACGCGGCATTCGTCCGCGGCACCGTCCAGCGCGACCGCCATCACCACGTGGCTGCCGTCTGCGGTCAGCTGGAACGCCGGCCACCGCTCGCCGCCGCCGTCGCGCCGTGGCTGGGCGGTGAGCGGACGGATCACGCCGTGGTCGCGCAGCGCGGGGACGACGTGCGCGCGGTAGTCCTCCGCGTGTGCCCGCACCCGGTCGCGCAGCGCGTCCGGCAGCTCGACGAGCTTCTGCGACAGCGCGAACCGGTGCAGCATGACCGCGCGCAGGGACGCGTCGTAGTCGGCGGCGCTGATCGTCTTCGGGTCGAGGTGCTGGCGCGGATGGGTGGTGCGCCACTGCGACTCGCTGAAGTGGAAGATGCTCGCCGCCGGCAGCATCTGGGAGATGCCCCACAGCAGCTGGAGCTGGAACTCCGTCCAGTCCGGGTCGGAGAGGAACCCGCAGTGCACGTGCGCGAGCAGGCCCAGGTCGAGCCGGAGCCCGCCCGACGAGCAGTCCTCCACCACCAGCTGCGGGTGCGCGGCCCGCAGGTTGTCGAGGATCGCGTACAGGCCGAGGTAGTGCTCGTACAGGCCGTCACCCGCTTCGTGGCCGTGGTCGGTGCGCGAGCAGCCCGGCCCCGGGTCGAGGTTGAAGTCGACCTTCAGCCAGCGGGCGCCCGTGCGGGTGACGAGGCGGTCGAGCACGTCGAAGGCGTGCGCGCGGCCGGCCGGCGAGCCGAGGCACACGTAGCCCAGCCAGCCCGGGTCGTCCTCGCGGATGCCGGTGAAGCCGGGGTCGTCCCGGCGGGCCACGATCTCGGGTTTCGCCGCCGCGACGCGGGCGTCGAAGCCGAGCGCCTCGATCTCGCACCAGATCCCGAACCCGACGCCCGCCGCGCGGGTCGCGTCCGCCAGCCCGGCGACGCCGTCGGGGAACCGGACGGTGTTCTCGTCGTCCCAGTCGCCACGGATCTTCCACCAGTCGGACGCGGCGTCCGCGCCGCCGAACCAGCCGGCGTCCAGCACCGCGAGGTCGTAGCCGAGTTCCTTCGCCACCGCCACGTCGCCGAGGAAGGTGTCGGCGTTGATCTCCTGGTCCTCGTACGGCCACCAGTGGTTCCACGTCAGCGGCACGTCGGGCGTCCGCGGGGCCACCCAGCGCGACACCGCCGCCGCCAGGCCCGCGGTCGCGTCCGCCCGGGTGGAGGCCGTCGACACGTAGACCGTCGGCGCCCGGAACGGGCGGCCCGGGCGCACCACTCTCGCGAACCGGTCGGGGCTGATCCCGGCCGACACCCGGACGCCGCCGTCGCCGGTCGGCTCGACGTCGATGCGCCAGTTGCCGCTCCAGGCGGGGCTCACCACGACGGACTCCCCGCTCCCGGCCTCCAGGCACACCCACGGGTGCAGGCCGTTGGAGGAGCGCCCGGTGGTGCTGGCCAGGCGCACGGCCTCGGTGGCGGGCTGCAACTGCGGCGTGAACTCGTCGCCCCACGCCGAGGTGAACCAGTGCACGATCCAGTCGCCGGGTGCCAGCTCGACCACCACGGTGGGCACGTCCGAAAGCGTCGTCTCGCCGTCGGTGACGGACGCGACCAGGTCGCACCGGGTGACGGCCGCGTACGGGTTCGGCAGGTCGAGGTGTTCTGCGAACAGGGCGACGCCGTCGAGGTCGGGTGCGTGCAGTTCCATCAGGTCCTCCCGGGAAGGAAACGGTAACCGTCGGTCAGGTCGAGCTCGAGGAGCGTGCCCCGCCAGGGCACGCCGCGCAGCTGGAGGTCGCCGCTGTCGGGCGGCAGGCAGGGGTCGATGGCCAGCCCGGCGGGCGTGGGCCGCAACCCGGCCAGCCCGTGCAGCACGGTGCCCAGGAACGTCGTGGCCGACCACGTCTGGTCGGGTTCGGACGCCCAGTCGCGCCCGGCCTGCCAGCCCCCGTCCGGCACTCCGGTGACCGGGTGGTACACCTCGTAAAACTGCAGGTCGCTGCCCTCGAACAGGAGGCAGAGCCGGTCGAGCTCGGCGCCGAACGCGGCGGCGTCCCCGACCTCGGCCACCGCCTGTGCCCAGACGCCCATCACCATCGGCCACAGCGCCGCGCCGTGCCGGCCGAAGCGGTCCTCAAGCAGTCCGGGGAACGGCGGCCACACCGCCGGCAGCCCGCCGAGGGTGTGCTGGATGCCGGCCACGCTGTCGCGGGCCTGCTCCGGCGTGGCGACGCCGGACAGGATGGCGAGCGCCACCCCGAGACCCTCCTGCTCCAGGCTCGGCCCGTGCTCCCCGAGCAGGTAGCCGAAGCGGTGCCACGCGCCCAGCCAGAAGCCTTCCCGAACCCGCACCGCGAGCTCGTTGGACCGGTCCCGCCACGGGTCGGGGTGGGCCCCGGCCAGCTGGGCGAGGTCGGCCAGAGCGGCGAACGCGAGCACGTAGAGCGCGTTGGTGGACAGGCACACCAGGCGGTCGGTGCCCGGGTGGTCGAGGACGAAGGACGCGGTCGCGCGGGCCGGGTCGTGCAGCCGTGGCGGGTAGCCGGTGATCCCGTCCGCCATCACGGCCGGCCCGCGGTACAGGCCGGTCGCGGGGTCGAGGCAGCGTTCGTCCAGCCGCGCGAGGGTGGCGACCGCGATGAGGTAGGCCTGCTCCGCCCAGGCCTCGTCGCCGGTCACCAGCGCCAGTTCCCGCGCCCCGACCACCCAGCTCACCTGGTCCCACCACTGGTCGTCCCAGACCACGGCCGAGCGGTCGGGCTCGCACACCATCAGCAGGGTGTCCCGCGCCACCTCCGGCGCCAGCCACGCCGCGGCCTGCCAGGTGTTGATCGCGCTGTCCCGCGTCCACGGCGTGGGGTAGCCGCCGCCGGCGCGCAGGAAGAAGCGGGGGTCGCCGGGCTGCCGTCCGGGCACGATGTTGCGGGCCAGGCACGCCTGCGCGGCGTCCACCAGCGGCGCGAGCCGGCGGGCCAGCGGCCCGCTACCGGTGACGTGCAGCGTGCTCATTCCCGCCGTACCCCGCGGAACCGCAGGGTGAGGATCTCGAACGGGCGGACGGCGATCGCCACCGCCCCGTCGTCGGCGGTCTCCGGATCGGGGCCGATCGAGCGCTCCAGCAGGTCGGTGCGCTGCACGTCGGCGTAGCCGAAGCCCGGACGCACCGTGCCGGCCGAGCGTGTGCCCAGCGACTCGTACAGCCGCAGCACCACGTCGCCGCTGCCGTCCTCGGCCAGCTTCACGGCCTCGACCAGCACGCCGGGGGCGTCCACCGCGACGATCGGCGCCACCGGGTTCGCCCCGCGCAGCTCGCGGACGGGCTGGTTCAGCCGCTGCCCGGCGAGGATCGCGTCCGCGATGTCGGCGCCGCAGACCACCGAGACCGCCAGTTGGTGGCGGCCCTGGTCGGTCTCCGGGTCGGGGAACCGCGGCCCGCGGACCAGCGACAGCCGCACGGTGGTGCCCGGCGCGGTGCCGCCGGCGTGGTCGCGGCGGATGTCGTGGCCGTAGGTGGAGTCGTTCGCCACCGCCACCCCGAACCCGGGCTCGGCCACCTGCACCCACCGGTGGGCGACGGTCTCGTGGCGGGCGACGTCCCAGCTGGTGTTGGCGTGGGTGGGCCGGTGGAGGTGCCCGAACTGGATCTCCGACGCGGCGCGGGCGGTGAAGACGCTCGTCGGGAACGCCAGCTTGAGCAGCGTGCGCTGCTCGTGCCAGTCGAGGTCGAACGCGTAGTCGATCGCCGCCGACCCCGCGGTGAACGTGACCAGCTGGGTCACCGCGCTGTCGCCGAACCGCCAGAGGACCTCGAACGTCGCCTGCTGGTCGGTGCCCGTCACCAGCCGGACGCTCTCGGCGTCCGTCACGTCGGTGACCATGCGGTTGATGTGCCCGTCGATGTCCCACGCCTCGTACATCGAGGGGCGGTCGTTGTGCAGTTGCAGCAGGCCGAAGCGCCGTCCGGGGGCGACCGCCTCGCGTCCGGTGGCCAGGTGGACGACGGAAGGCACCAGCCCGCCGGCGTCCACCACCGCGCGGATCGCGCCGGTGTCGACCACCCAGCCGTCGTCGGTGGTCGTGACGGTGAGACCGGTCGCGGGCCCGGTCGCGGGCGCCACGGCGAAGGCGGGGACGCCGGCCAGCGCCACCGGCGCGGAGTTCGCGACCAGGCGCTGCTCGCCGGGCCCGGTGAGCGCGGCCAGCGACCCGGTGATGATGCCCTCCAGGACGCCGGCTACCCGCGCGTAGTTGGCCTCGGCCTCGCGGTGCACCCAGGCGATCGAGGAGCCCGGCAGGATGTCGTGGAACTGCTGGAGCAGCACGGTCTCCCAGGCGTCGCGCAGTTCGTCCACCGGGTAGGCGAGCCCCGCCCGGACGGACGCGGTCGTCGCCCACAGCTCGGCGGCCCGCAGCAGGTGCTCGCTGCGGCGGTTGCCCTGCTTGGTGCGCAGCTGCGAGGTGTAGGTGCCGCGGTGGGTTTCCAGGTACATCTCGCCCGACCAGGTGTGCGGGTGCGCCAGCTCGGCCTCGGCCTCGGCGAAGAAGTCGTTGACGGTACCGATCCGGACCCGCGGCGAGCCCTCCAGGTCGGCCGTCCGGTGCGCCTTCGCGACCATCTCCCGGGTCGGCCCGCCGCCGCCGTCCCCGTAGCCGAACGGCACCAGCGACAGGGTGCCGTGGCCCTGCTCGGCGTACTGGCGCTCGGCCTTGGCGAGCTCGAAGGCGGCCAGGCGCGAGTTGTAGGTGTCGACCGGCGGCAGGTGGGTGAAGATGCGGGTGCCGTCGATGCCCTCCCACCAGAAGGTGTGGTGGGGGAGCGTGTTGGTCTCGTTCCACGACATCTTCTGGGTGAGGAACCAGCGGGAGCCGGCGGCGACGCCGATCTGCGGCAGCGCGCCGGAGTAGCCGAACGAGTCCGGCAGCCACACGTCCGTGGGTTCGTAGCCGAACTCGCGCAGGAAGAAGCCCTTGCCCATCACGAACTGGCGGGCGAGCGCCTCCGAGCCGGGCATGTTCGTGTCGGACTCCACCCACATGCCGCCGACCGGCACGAACCGGCCCTGCGCCACCTTCTCCTTCAGCCGCTCCCACAGCTCGGGGTAGAACCTCTTCACCCACGCGTACTGCTGGGCCGACGAGCACGAGAACACCAGGTCGGGGTGCTCCTCGCACAGCGCGATCACGTTGGCGAACGTGCGTGCGCACTTGCGGACGGTCTCGCGCACCGGCCACAGCCAGGCGCTGTCGATGTGGGCGTGGCCGGTGGCCACCACTCGGTGTGCGCTGGCGTTCGCCGGACGCGCCAGCACCCGTTCGAGTACCGCCCGCGCCCGGCCGGCGGTGCCGGCGACGTCGCGGGGGTCGACCGCGTCCATGGCCTCGTTGAGCGCGACCACGATCTCGGCACGGCGGGGCAGGTCGGGCGGCAGCTCCTCGGCGAGGCCGGCGAGCACCTCGATGTCCTCGTTGAGCTCCCAGACGTCGAGATTGCGGCGGGCCAGGTCGAGCGTGCGCACCACGTACAGGTCCTCGGCGGGGACGGTCGCCAGCGAGCTGAACGGGGTCGGGTGCCAGGAGCCACCGACGGCCACCTCTGGGTTCGCGGCCGCCTCCAGGTAGAGGTCGATGTGGTCGGGGTCCTCCACCGGCAGGTAGCGGTTGAACGGCTCGATGGCCTTCAGGATGCTGCCGTCCGGCCGGAACGCGAGCCCTTCGGCCTGGCTGCCGTCCAGGTGCTTGCGGAAGCCGAGGTCGACCACGATCTCGTACGGCGACCCCCGCCACTCGGGCGGGACGCTGCCGGTGAGGTGCAGCCACAGCGTGCTCCAGCCGCGGCCCCACGGCGTCCCGACCTCGAAGGGGGTGTACGCCTGGCCCACGGCCTCGGTGAACGGGACCGGTTCGCCGGGTACCGGCCACGCGGTGAGGGTGAGCGGGTGCCGGTCGCCGTACAGGTTCGGTACCACCAGCTCCTCGACGAAACGTCCCAGGCGGCCACGGTAGAGCCACTCGTTGTCGCGCACTGGAAGCTCCTTCGTCGCCCGGGGGAGTGTTGAATCAGTCTCGCGAGATTGGGAGACTTAGTCAATCGTCGGGACTAAATCATCCGGGGGTGGGAAGGGGCGCGCGATGGGCACGGCGACGGGGCTGGCCGAGGTGGTCCTCAGCAACGAGCACCTCCGCGTGGTGCTGCTGCCCGAACTCGGCGGACGGGTCTGGGAGATCACCCATCTCGCCTCCGGCCGGCAACTGCTGTGGCACCATCCCGACCTGCCGCCGGCACCGGTGGCCCTCGGGGCGGTCTACGACGACAGCTTCATCGGCGGCTGGGACGAGCTGTTCCCCAACGACGAACCCGAGACGCTGGCCGGCACCGCCTTCCCCGACCACGGTGAGGCCTGGTCGGTGCCGTGGCGCTGGACGGTGCTCGAGGCGGGCGCCGCCGTGCGCCTGGAGCTGGTGGCGCCGCTGTCGGGCAGCCGGCTGGTGCGCACGTTCCGGCTGGCGCCCGGGTCGGCCGCCCTCGACCTGGAGGTGGAGCTGACCAACGGCACCGGGCGCGAACTGCCGATGCTGCACAAACAGCACCTGGCCGCGGACCTGCGTCCGGGATCACGGATCGACCTGCCGGCCGCGAGGGTGGAGATTGGCGGGTTCGGCACCCCCCGGGCCGGCGGGTACGACGACGTCTTCGACTGGCCGCTGCTGGACACCGCGGACGGGCCGGCCGACTTCGCCGCGACCCCACCGGACGGCACCGCCGAGCTGCTGTTCGCCGATCGACTCGACGCCGGCTGGGTGGCCTGCACCGGACCGGACGGCGTGGGCATCGGCCTGTGCTACGACACCGACGCCTACCCGGCGTGCTGGATCTTCGCGTCGTGGGCGGGGTGGCAGGACCTGCGGGTGGCGGTGCTGGAACCCTGCACCGGCGTGGGGCTCTCGGTGGCCGCCGGGGTGGCGGCCGGGCGACACCGGGTGCTGGCCCCCGGCGAGACGTTCCGCGCCCGGCTGAGCGCGGTGGCCTACGCCGGGCTGGCCGAGGTGCGCGGCATCAGCGGGCACGGCAGCGCGTGCCGGGTGGAAGGAGTGGCGCGGTGACGATCGACGAGGTCGACATCTTCTACCTGTCCCTGCCGCAGGTGCGCGACATCGGCGACGGCAGCCAGGACATGGCGCTGGTGCGGGTGCGCGCGGGCGGGTTCACCGGCTGGGGCGAGTGCGAGGCGTCCCCGCTGCCGACGATCGCGGCGATGGTCGCGCCGCCCTCCCACTCCGCCTGCCACGGGGTGCTCGACAGCGTGCTGGGCGCCGAGGTCGGCTCGGTGGACGACGTCGCCGTACTCGCCCGGACGGTGCGCGAGCGTGGGCTCGACCTGCTCCAGACCCCGCACGCGTGGTCGGGGGTGGAGATCGCGCTGTGGGACCTGCTCGGCGCGGCCGCCGGCGCCCCGGCGTGGGCACTGCTGGGTGCCGGTGAGCCGCAGCCGCGGCGGCCGTACGCGTCCCAGCTGTTCGGGGACGACCCGCACCAGACCTGGGAGAAGGCGGCCGCGGTCGCCGCGTCCGGCTTCACCGCGGCCAAGTTCGGCTGGGGGCCGTACGGGCGTGGCAGTGTCGCGGCGGACGCCGACCAGGTGCACGCCGCCCGCGAAGGGCTGGGGCCCGACCTCGACCTGCTGGTGGACGCCGGCACGGTCTTCGGCGAGGACGTCGAGGCCGCGGCCAAGCGTATCCCTGCGCTGGCCGAGGCGGGCGTGGTGTGGCTGGAGGAACCGTTCGTGGCCGGCGCCCTGTCCGCGCACGCCGAACTCGCCCGCCGCAGCGGGCCGGTGCGCCTGGCCGGGGGAGAGGGCGCGTCCGGCTTCCACCTCGCGCGCCAGCTGATCGACCACGGCGGGCTGGGCTACATCCAGGTCGACACCGGCCGCATCGGCGGCATCGGGCCGGCGGCCGAGGTCGCCCGCTACGCGGCCGCCCGCGGGGTGCAGTTCGTCAACCACACGTTCACCTCGCACCTCGCGCTCGCCGCGTCGCTGGTGCCGTACGCGGCCCTGCCCGGCGACCTGCTGTGCGAGTACCCGGTCGAACCGAGCCCGCTGGCCCGCGACCTCACCCGCACGCACCTCCTGCCGGGCGCGGACGGGCTGGTGCGGCTCACCGATGCGCCCGGACTGGGCGTCGAGCTCGACCTCGACGCCGTCCGGCCCTACCTTCGGCAGATGGAGATCGTGATGGACGGCACCGTCCTGTACCGCACGCCGGAGCTGGTGCCATGAGCGGCGTGGCCGGCCGGCGGGCCGTGGTCACCGGTGCCAGCAACGGCATCGGCCGCGCCACCGCGCTCGCCCTCGCCGACGCGGGGGCCGCGGTGGTCGGGCTCGACGTCGAGCCCGGGCCCGAGGGCCTCGACGTGCGCCCGGTCGACCTGTCCGACCCCGCGGCGCTCGCCGAGGTGGCCGCGGAGCTGGCGGCGTCCGGCGTGGACATCCTGGTGAACTGCGCGGGCGTCTTCGCCGCCACCCCGCTGCGGGAACTCGACCTCGACGCCTACCACCGCCTGCTGGCGGTCGACCTGCACGCCCCGGTGCTGCTGATGAAGCACCTGGGTGCCGGTATGGCCGATCGCGGGTGGGGACGGATCGTGAACGTCACCAGCGTGCACGCCTCGGTCGGTGAGCCGGGCGCGCTCGCCTACGACGTGGCCAAGGCCGGTTTGGAGGCCGCCACGCGGGTGGCGGCGATCGAGCTCGCCCCGTCCGGGGTGCTGGTGAACGCGGTGGCCCCGGGCTTCGTCTCGACCCGGATGGCCCTGGTGGACGGCGTCGACGAACTGTCCCTGCCCGAGTCCCACACGGTGTACATCGAGCACGGGCGGATCCCGCTGCGGCGGGGGTGCGCTCCCGAGGAGGTGGCCGGGGTGGTGCTCTGGCTGGCGAGCGCGGCGAACAGCTACGTCACCGGCCAGTCGGTGCGGGTGGACGGCGGTCTCACCGTCCGGCTGTAGGGGCGCAGGTACCAGCTTGGTCACGATCCCGGCGAACCCTTGACCGGCGATTTGATCGTGTCGGATGATGGCTTAAATCAGTTCAGTGGATTTAATGAACCAGGTCAGAGGAGCTCTGGTGGCGACCACGAGCACGACGGCGGTGGCGAGGACCACCCGGCAGGGGCGTCGGAAGCTGAGTGGCCTGCGCCGGCGCGAGGCCCTGTGGTGCTACGTGTTCATGGCCCCCGCGGTGCTCGGGGTGCTGGTCTTCGCGATCGGCCCGATGATCGCGTCCCTGTGGCTGAGCTTCACGTCCTACGACATGCTCTCCTCGCCGGAGTTCATCGGCCTCAAGAACTACACCAAGCTGTTCGCCGACAAGCTGTTCCTGAAGTCGTTGTCGGTGACGATGCTGTACGCGGTCGTGGTGGTGCCCGGCACGATGCTGATGGGCCTGGTGGTGGCGATCCTGCTGAACGCCAAGATCCCGGCGATGGGCTTCTTCCGGTCGGCCTACTACCTGCCCTCGGTGATCGGGGGCGTGGCGGTCGCGCGGGTGTGGGCGATGCTCTACAACACCGACCACGGCCTGTTCAACATCATCCTCGGCTGGTTCGGGATCGACGGCCCGGCCTGGCTCAGCGACGAGCGGTGGGCGCTGTGGTCGCTGATCTTCATGGGCATCTGGGGCTTCGGCGGCACCATGCTGATCTACCTGGCCGGGCTCCAGGGCATCCCCAAGGAGCTCTACGAAGCCGCGTCGGTGGACGGCGCCAGCAAGTTCCGCCAGCAGATCCACATCACCGTCCCGATGCTCTCCAACGTCACGTTCTTCAACCTCGTGATGGGCATCATCGGGGCCCTCCAGGTGTTCGCCGAACCCTTCGTCCTCACCAACGGCACCGGCAACCCGAACAACTCGACGCTGCTGCTGCCGCTCTACCTGTACCGGGTGGCGTTCAGCTACCTCGAGATGGGCTACGCGTCCGCGATCGCGTGGGCGGTCTTCGCGATCACCCTCGTGCTCACCGCCCTCGTCTTCCGGTCCCTGCCGCTGTGGGTGCACACCGAGGCGGGGGAGGACTGACCATGGCGAAGGCGGACGAGCGCGGCGGCGGGATGCCCCTGTCGAGGACGGAGATCCTCGTCCGGGTCGGCCTGCTGAGCCTGGGCTGCTTCCTGGTCCTGATGCCGGTCGCGTGGACGATCCTCACCTCGCTCAAGACCGCGCAGCAGACCCTGGCCGTCCCGCCGGTGTGGATCTTCCCGCCGCAGTGGAGCAACTACCCCGAGGTGCTCCAGCTGGTGCCGTTCCAGAACTACGCGCTGAACACCGCGATCGTGGTGAGCGGCGTCGTCATCGGCACCCTGCTCAGCTGCTCGTTCAGCGCCTACGGGTTCGCCCGGCTGCGCGCACCGGGACGCAACGTGATCTTCGGCGTCCTGATGGCCACGATGATGCTGCCCTCGACGGTCACCCTGGTGCCCACCTACATCGCCTTCAACAAGATCGGCTGGCTGAACACCTTCCTGCCCTTGATCATCCCGGCGTTCTTCGGCTCGGCCTTCTTCATCTTCATGTTCCGGCAGTTCTACCTGTCGATCCCCAAGGAGCTGGAGGAGGCCGCCCGGATCGACGGCGCCGGCTACTTCCGGATCTGGTGGAGCATCTTCCTGCCCCTGTCGATGCCGGTGATCGCCACCGTCACGGTGTTCACCTTCGTCGGCACCTACAACGACTTCTTCGGTCCGCTGATCTACCTGACCGACGAGTCCAAGTGGACGATCTCGGTGGCCCTGTCGACCTTCGGCGGCAGCCCCCGGATCGGCCCCCAGCTGCACATGCTCACCGCAGCCACGATGATCGCGGCCGCGCCGTCGATCATCGTGTTCCTCCTCGCCCAGCGCTACTACGTCAACGGGATCTCCGTTGCCGGCGTCAACAAGTGATTACCGAACCAGAAAGGGTCGCCATGTTCTCTGCACCACTGTCCCGCCGCACGCTCCTCGGTGGTGCGTTGGCGGGTTCTGCGCTCGCGATGGCCGGCTGTAGCGGGCCGGCGACGAGCCCCACGCTGCCCGCGGCCACGTCCACCGAGGTCGTCGGCAAGACCGACCTCACCGTCTACGCGTGGACCAACGGCGCCACGATCGACGCGAACTTCAAGAAGAGCGTCGAGGCGTTCAACAAGGAGTTCTCCGGCAAGTTCACGGCGAAGATCAACTTCCTGCCCTACGACCAGTACTGGCAGAAGATCCAGCTGCAGTACGCGTCCAACCAGCCCTTCGACATCTACTACTGGGACGTCCAGGCCTACGCCCACTACAAGAAGGGCCTGCTGGCCAACGTGCAGGCCGCGGTGGACGCCACCGACATGGACGACCCGGCGAAGTACCCGGTCGACCTGTACACGCCCTGGAAGTTCGACGGGACGAGCCTGTACGCGATCCCGGAGAACATCCAGTCGCTCGCGCTGTTCTACAACAAGAGCCACTTCGACAAGGCCGGGCTGGCCTACCCCGACGCCACCTGGACGTGGGACAAGGTGATCGAGGCGGCCACCGCCCTCACCCAGAAGAGCGGCTCGAAGGTCACCCGCTGGGGCCTGGACATCGGCGACCTCGGCGTGTGGTGGGGCCTGCAGACGCTGGCCTGGTCGGCCGGCACCGCGTTCTTCGACAAGCCGCTGGAGCCGACGGCGTTCCAGATGACCGACCCCAGGGTGATCGAGTCGATGCGCTTCGTGCAGGACCTGATGTGGGCCAAGCACGTCGCCCCGCGTCCGGACGAGCGCGACGCGAACAACCAGTCCGGCGGCTTCGCCGGCGGCATCGTCTCGATGATGCCGGGCGGCACGTGGAACATCACCTCCTACCAGCAGATGAAGGACGAGTGGGACATGGCCCCGCTGCCCCTGTACCAGGGCAAGAGCGTGATGCCGTACTTCCTGGGTGGCTGGGTGATCCCCAAGCAGTCCGCCGCGCTGTCGGCCGCGCAGGCGTTCGCCACCTGGCGGGCGACGACGTTCCAGGACCAGATGGCGGCCGACCACGACTGGATCCCGATCCAGAACGCCGCCCGCTCCTCGGCGAAGATGCTCGACGGCATGCCGAGTGGCTTCGACGCGGCGATGAAGGCCCTGCCGTCCGCCCAGATCGGCGACCTCTACCACGCGAACAGCCAGAAGATGCTGAACGAGGTGTTCGGGCCCGACCTGGACGACCTGTTCCACAACAAGGCGACGCCGGACGAGGTCGCGAACAAGATCCAGGAAGGCGCGACCGCGCTCCTGTGACCGATTCGGGGTCGGGTGGCGAACAGGCTTGACAGGAGCCGTCTTGAACGATCAAATCGATGTGTTGTGCCACTCGACCCCAGGACCGGTTTGCCCATGAACGAGTTCCGTGCCGTCATCTTCGACCTCGACGGGGTGATCACCGATACCGCCGAGTACCACTACCTCGCCTGGCAGCGCCTCGCCGATGAGGAAGGCCTGCCGTTCGGGCGTGCGCAGAACGAGAACCTGCGCGGGGTGAGCCGGCGGGAGTCGCTGGCGATCCTGCTCGCCGGCCGCGAGGTGGACGAGGCCACGGCGCAGGAACTGATGGCCCGCAAGAACGGGTACTACGTCGACCTGCTGACGAACATCGGCCCCGACGACGTGCTCCCCGGGGTGCTGGCGCTGCTGCACGAACTGCGCGCGGCCGGCTACCTCACCGCGATCGCGTCCGCGAGCAGGAACACCCCGGCGGTGCTGGACAGCCTGGGCATCACCGACCTGTTCGACGCGGTCGTGGACGGCAACGCCGACCTGCCGGCCAAGCCGGCGCCCGACGTGTTCCTCGAGGCGGCCCGCCGGCTCGGCGTCCCGCCCGGGCTCTGCGTGGTGGTGGAGGACGCCACCGCGGGTATCGCGGGCGCGATCGCCGGCGGGTTCTGGGCGGTGGGCCTGGGGCCGGTCGAGCGGGTGGGCGAGGCCCACGTCGTGCTGGACAGCCTCGAGGGGGTCGACCTCGCGCGCCTGTTGGCCGAGCTGGACCAGGCCGCCTGGGTGGTGCGCGAGCACGCCTTCGTGCCCGAGCGGCAGCACCACGGCGAGACCATCTACACGATCGGCAACGGCCAGCTGTGCGTCCGTGGCACCTTCGAGGAGGGCTACCCGGGCGACTCCCCGGCGGCCTTCATGCACCGGCTGTGGGACGACATGCCGGTGTCGGTCTCGGAGCTGGCCAGCCTGCCGCGCTGGTGGGGCGTCGAGCTGTGGGCCGACGGCGAGCCGGTGCGCCTCGACCGCGGCCGCGTGCTCGACTTCGAGCGGACGCTAGACCTGCGCACCGGAGTCCTGGCGCGCATCGTGCGCTGGGAGGGCACGGACGGGGCCCGGCTGCGGTTGGGCTTCGAGCGCTTCGTCGACCTCTCCGACGCCCGGCGTGCGGTCGTGCGGGTGCAGGTGCAGGCCGAGCAGGACGTGACCGTGCGCACCCGGGCGGGCGTCTCCGCCCACGTCGAGAACACCGGGTTGCTGCACTGGGACGTGACCGGGCAGGGGTCGTCGGAGGACGCCGCGTGGCTCGCGGTGCGCACCCGCGGCACCAGGCACACGCTCGCCGTGGCCGCCGAGGTCGCCATGGCCGGGCCGCGGGACGAACGTGTCACCGGGACCGGCACGGACGCCGAGGGCGCCCCGGCGGTCGAGCACATGGTCAGGCTGGCGGCGGGGGAGTCGGCGACCCTCACCAAGTTCGTGGCGCTGGTGCCCGACCTCGACTCCGGCGACCCGGTGTCGGAGGCCGGCCAGGTGGCGGCGTCCGCCCGTCGCCAGGGGTGGGACGGCGTCCGCGCCGCGAACGACGAGGCGTGGCGGGCGTCCTGGGACGCGTCCGACGTGACCATCGACGGCGACCCGCTCGCACAGCTCGCGCTGCGGTTCAGCCTGTTCCAGCTGATCATCGCCGCGCCGCGGTTCACCGACCGGGCCAGCATCGGCGCGAAGACCCTGTCCGGGTACGGCTACCGCCACCACGTGTTCTGGGACACCGAGACCTTCATGCTCCCGGTGTTCACGTTCACCCAGCCGGCGATCGCACGCAACATGCTGCGGTACCGCTGGCACGGGCTGCCCGGCGCCCGCCGCAAGGCTGCCGCCAACGGCTACCGCGGCGCCCAGTTCGCGTGGGAGTCGGCTGAGACCGGCGACGAGGTGACGCCGACGTGGGTGCCCGACCCCGAGGACCGCACCCGGCTGATCCGCATCTGGACCGGCGACATCGAGATCCACATCACCGCCGACGTCGCGATGGGCGTGATGCAGTACTGGCGCACCACCGGCGACGAGGCGTTCATGCTCGACCAGGGCGCCGAGCTGGTGCTGGACGGCGCGAGCTTCTGGGCGTCCGCCGCGCAGCGCGAGGACGACGGCCACTGCCACTTCCGCAACGTGGTGGGGCCCGACGAGTACCACGACCGCATCGACGACAACGCGTTCACCAACTACGTGGCGGTGTGGCACCTGCGCACCGGACTGCGGCTGGCCCAGTGGCTGGCCGAGCAGCACCCCGAGCGGTGGGTGGAGCTCGCCGAGCAGCTCGGCCTGGACAGCGAGTGGTTGGAGACCTGGCAGACGGTCGCGAACGGGATCCTGCTTCCGCTCGACCCGGCGTCCGGGCTGATCGAGCAGTTCGAAGGCTACTTCGGCCTGGTCGACCTCGACCTCGCCGAGTTGCGCGACCGGTCCCGGACGGTGTCGATGCAGCAGCTGCACGGCATCGAGGGCATCGCCGGCACCCAGATCCTCAAGCAGCCGGACGTGCTGATGCTCGCCTACCTGCTGCCGGAGCTGTTCACCGCCGAGACGCTGCGGGCGAACTACGACTACTACGACCCGCGCACCGACCACGAGCACGGGTCCAGCCTGGGGCCGGCGATCAGCGCGGTGATGGCGTGCCGGGCCGGCCAGCCCGAGATCGGGTACGCCCACTTCGAGCGGGCGGCGCTGGCAGACCTGCTGGACGTCCGGCACAACGCCGGCGACGGCATCCACGGGGCGTCCGCGGGCGGGTTGTGGCAGGCGGTGGTGTTCGGCTTCGCCGGGCTCAGCGTCACCCCGGACGGCTTCGCCACGGCCCCGATGCTGCCCGCGCACTGGCAGCGGGTCGCCTTCACGGTCACGATCCGCGGCGAGCGCCACCGCCTCGAGGTCACCCCCTGACTTAGCCACCGAATTGTCCCCTCGCCACCGGAATTCCGGGCGCGAGGGGACACTTCGGTGGCGAACTCACACTTCGGTGGCGAACTGGGGGTAGGCGTCCTCGGCCCAGCCGCGGATCTTCTCCGGACGCGCCTGGGCGAAGGCGGCCTCGATCCGGCGCCTCAGGGCGGCAGGGTCCCGGAGGTCCTCCCAGCCCCACCGGACGACGACCCAGCCGGCCTCGCGGAGCCGCGCTTCGCGGTCCTTCTCGGCCATGACGGCGCGCGCGACCTCGTCCTGCGGGCCGGTGTACTTGATCCTGCCGTCGAACTCGCCGAGGACGCCGCGCTCCTTCCAGCCGAAGTCGGAGCGGGCCAGCCAGGTGCCGAACGCGTCGAACACGTTGAGCTGGAGCGCGGGACGTTCCAGCCCGGCCTCGACGAGCCGGACGCGGCTGAGCGACTCCCCGACGCTCTCCGAGCGTCCGTCGGCGACGGCCAGGGCGGCCCGCGCCGTCCCGGCGCCGTGGCGTCCGGCGGCGCGGTCGATGATGTCGGCGATCACCGCGGAGTCGCCGCCGAGGCGCAGGGTCGCGTCCAGCACCGCGACGGCGCGCTCGAAGGGGAGGCTGCAGGCGAGGTCGACCGCCGTCCGCTCCAGGCTGGTGCAGCGGAAGCCGTCGACGACCGCGACCTCCTCGGGCAGCAGGGTGAGCGCGCGGGCGTGGAGGAAGGTCCGCCGCGAGCCGTGGCCGGGTGGCTGCCGGATGACCGTGACCCGGCCGAGCTGGGACTCCCAGCTGGGGAGCGTGTGCAGGAGGCCCGCGCTGACGTGGCTGAGCACCGTGCCGGGGGACAGCAGCGGCACCGTCCCGGCGACCAGCTGGAGGTGGCGGGCGACCACCCCGGCGGCCGGCTCGTCGGCGTAGGCGCCGTGCCGGACGTGGACCAGTTCGCCTGCCTTCGACAGGCGTCCGCGTTCCTTGCGGGACTGCCCGCTGGCGTTCAGTTGGCTCACGCGCTTGACGGTCATGCGCCCCAGTCCAGCGCGTCGCGAGCCCTCTCGGAAGAGCTGGCGGGACACGGACAACACCTGGGCCGAAATCGACAACACCCTGTGCGTCCGCTGTGGGCGCCGCGTCCCACCGTCCACCACCAACCTCGCCACCGAATTGGCCCCTCGCCACCGGAATTCCGGGCGCGAGGGGACAATTCGGTGGCGAGGAGGCGGCTACTCCTTCACCGCGCCCCCGGAGGTGTTCATGATCCGCTTCTGGAAGATGAAGAAGATGATGGCGACCGGGATCGTCATCAGGGCCGCGGCCGCCAGCTTGATCGGGTACTGGTTGCCCGACGACAGCTGCCCGGACGCCAGCGACGCCACGCCCTTGGTGAGCGTGGTCAGGCTGGGGCTCTGGGTGGAGACGATGAAGTGGTTGAGCTCGTTCCAGGATCCCTGGAAGCTCAGGATGATGATCGTCATCAGCGCGGGACGGGACATCGGCAGCACCACCGACCAGAACGTCCGGAAGGTGCCGGCGCCGTCGATGCGCGCCGCCTCCTCCACCGCCAGCGGGATCGACTCGAAGAAGTTCCTCATGATGAACACGCCCGCGGCGTCCACCAGCAGCGGCAGGATCATGCCCGCGTAGCTGTCGTAGATGCCGAGCGACTTGATCACCAGGAACTTCGGGATCAGCAGCACCACCGCCGGCACCGACATCACCGCGATCAGCGCCAGGTACACCGCCTGCCGCCCGGGGAACCGCAGCCGCGCCAGCGAGTAGCCCGCGAGCGAGACGAAGAACACCCGCCCGGTGGTCACCACGACCGTCACGATCACCGAGTTCATCGTCCACAGGGCGAAGTCGGAGTTCGCGAACAGCGTGGTGTAGGCCGCCGTCGTCCAGTTCGTCGACCACAGCGACATGCCGGCGAGCGTGGCCTCCTCGTCGGTCTTGAACGAGTTCGCCACCTCCACCAGGAACGGGAAGATGTACATGATCGCCAGCAGGGTCAGCACCACGTAGGTGGCGACGTGGCCGACGCCGTGACTCTCGCCGGCGTGCCGCCGGGCGGCCTCGGTGTTGCTCATGCCACGCCTCCCGTCTGCGCCGCCGCACGGGTTCTGGCCCGCTTCTCGGCCCGCTGCGCCCGCCGGTCGGTGCCGGTGTTGTCCCCGCCGCCGAGGATCAGCCGCTGGAGGATCGTGAACAGCACGATGATGCCGAACAGCACGAAGGCGATCGCGGCGCCGCGTCCCCAGTCACCGGAGAGGAACGCCGCGTCGTAGGACAGGTAGGCCGGGGTCAAGGTGGTCTTGGACGGTCCGCCCTGGGTGCCGGTGTAGATCTGGTCGAACACCTGCCAGGTGCCGATCAGGCCGAGCGTGATCACCGTGAACACGGTCGGACGCAGCATCGGCAGCGTCACGTACCAGAACCGCTGCCACGCGGACGCGCCGTCGACCATGGCGGCCTCCTCGGTCTCCTCGCCGATCGCCTGGAGCGCGGCCAGGAACAGCAGCATGAACGTCCCGGACGTGGTGAAGATCGCCATCAGGATGAACGCGCACATGGCCACGGACGGACCGGCGAGCCACTCCCAGCCGCTGATGCCGAACAGCGCCGGCTCCTGCAGCGCCGCCGGGCCGTCGCCGCCCCCGAGCATGATGTGGATCACCCCGCGCGGGTCGGCGAACCAGTTCGGGCCCTGGATGGAGAACCAGCCCAGGAACGCGTTGACCGCGCCGGACGCCGAGAACAGGAACAGCCACAGCACGGTGATCGCGACCGACGAGGTGACGGACGGGAAGTAGAACGCCGTCCGGTAGAAGCTCTTGCCGCGCAGCGCCCGCTTGTTGACCATGAACGCCAGCAGCAGCGACAGCACCGTCTGCAGCGGCACGACCAGGATCACGTAGTACAGGTTGTTGCGGATCGCGGTCCCGAAGTCACGGGCCGCCAGGCCCTGGCCGCCGAGGACGTCCACGTAGTTCTTGGACCCGACGAAGTTGACGTTGCCGCCCCAGGGCGCACCGCGTCCGCTCCAGTCCGACACCGAGACCCACGCCGCCATGACCACCGGCAGGAACAGGAACAGGCCGAGGACGACCACCATCGGCAGCACGAAGAGCCAGCCGGCGCCCGCCTGGGCGTTGCCCAGGGAGCGCCGGCCACGCCCCTGGGCCGGCGCGGGGGTGGCCCGCGCCAGGCCCTGGGTTGTGGTCATCGCTCAGCCCACGATCGCCTGGAGGTTCTTCTGGGTGTCGTCCAGGATCGCCTTGGGATCCTTCGACTTCAGCCCTGCCAGCTGGCTGTTGAACTCCTTGATGACGTCCGCGGCCCCGGCCATCGACGGCAGGTTCTGCGCGTACTCGGCGCCGTTGATGAACGGCACCATGGTCGGGTTGTCGGTCTTGTACTGCGCGGACGCCGACTGGACGGACGGCATCACGCCGAAGTCCTTGGCGAAGGTGAGCTGCTGGTCGGTCGTGGTCAGGAACTCGACCAGGCTGATCGCGGCGGCCTTGTTGTCGCCGTCGGCGGAGATGCCCCAGCAGTTCGTGTACTGGAGGGTGCCCTTCTGGACGCCCGCCGGCAGCTCGGCGACGGTGTACTCCACATTCGGGTAGGTGCTGGTCATGGCGCCGGTGATCCAGTTGCCCTCGATCACCATGGCGGCCATCTTCTTGCCGAACGCCTCGCCACCCCAGCCGGCACCCAGATCGCTGGAGAACGCTGCGGAGCCGTCGTTGAGCATGCCCTTGACGTAGGTGAGCGCGTCGACGTTCGCCTGGGCGTCGGCCTGGGCCTTGCCGTCAGCGCTGAGCAGGCCGCCGCCGGCCTGGGCCATGAACACGCCCACCCGCTGGATCTCCGGGCCGAACGCCAGCCCGACCCGCTTGCCCTTGGTCAGCTTCTTCGCGACCGCGCTGAGCTGGTCCCAGGTGGTGGGCACGTCGGCCTCGGTGAGTCCGGCGTCCGCCCACATGGACTTGTTGATCACGAGTGCGAGCGTCGAGAAGTCCTTCGGCGCGCAGTAGAACTTGTCGTCGTAGGTGAACGCCTTGACCAGGCCGGGGTAGAAGTCGCTCTTGTTGCTGAGCTGGTCGCCGTACGCCTCGAGCGAGCCGTTCTTGGCCCAGCCGGCGAGCTGGTCGGTGGACACGTAGAGGACGTCGTCGGGCTTGCCGCCGGCGAAGCCCTGGGTGGCCTGCTGGGTCAGGTCGGACGCGACCTTGACCTCAGCCTGGATGCCGGACTTCGTCGACCAGGCCGCGACGGCGGCCTTCACCGACGTGGTCTCGGCGTCGCCGGAGGAGCCGATCAGAACGCTGATCGGGTTGGTGTTGGCCGACTGCGACGCCGCCGGGGTGTTGCTCGCGGACGTGAACCCTCCGCCGCAGGCGGAGAGTGTGAGGGCAGCTGCGGTGGCGAGAGCTGCGATCACAGCTCGCTGGGGATGAGACATGTTCCTTCCTTCACTGGGTGGGGTCAACGGGCGAACGGCTGGAGCCGTCGCTGAACCAGATGGGGCTCGAGGAGTCGTTGGGGGCGGGCAGGCGTCTTGCCGTCGAGAACGGTGAAGGCGAGTTCGAGCAGGTCGACGGCGGCCTGCTCGACGGGCTGGTGGACGCTGGACAACCCGGTCGCACGAGCCACCGGCGTGTCGTCGAAGCCGACGACGGGCACCTCGGCCTCGCCGAGGCGTCCGACCGTCCGGAAGTGGCCGATCGCGCCGAGGGCGAGGGAGTCGGACGCGCACACGATCGCGGTCGCCCCGCGCGCGACGAGCTGGGTGGCGCCCTCGACACCCGCGCTGGGGTGGTCGTCGAGGACGGCGACCGACAGGCCGGCGCTGCCCGGCAGGTCGGCGACCGTGGCCCACCAGCCGGCGCGACGGTCGTCGCCCACACCGGAGCCCTCGGGCCAGCCGAGGAAGCCGATGCGCTCGTGGCCGAGTTCGCGCAGCCACGAGGCGGCCGCGGCGGTGCCGGCGGCGCCGTCCACGTCCACCCAGCAGTGGTCGCTGGTCGCGATCCGGCCCCACGGCCGGCCGAACGTGACGAACGGCACCTGGTTCTCGCGCAGGCGGGCCGGGCGGGTGTCGTCCATGCCGGTGTCGGTGAGCACGGCGAGGTCGATGGACGCGGAGCGGTACAGCGTCTCCAGTTTCTCGACCTCGCCGGCGGCATCGTCGGCGGTGAGCAGGGTGAGCTGGTAACCGAGTCGCTGCGCCTCCTCCGCCAAGGAGTGCAGGAACCGGTCCATCACCGCACCATTGATGCCGTCCACCGCCCGGTACAGCCGCAGTCCGATGGCCATCGAGCGTTGCGTGCGCAGCGCCTTCCCGGCAGCGGACGGACGGTACCCGGCCTTCTTGATCGCGGCGTCGACGCGCTCCCGGGTGCGCGGGTGGACCACCGACGGGTTGTTGAGCACGTTGGACACGGTCTGTCTGGACACCCCGAGCTCCTGGGCGATGCTGACCAGCGTCGGTCGAGCCTGCCGATTCACCGCGTCCATGCCGTGGGCCCCCGCTCCAGGCCGTCCAGGGGGTCGAGCCGCCGAGCCCCCGGTCGATTTGATCGATCAAACTTCTCTTTGATCATCGACCGGACGCTCAACGGTTGTCAAGAGCGCGGGCGATCGGTTGCCAAACCGTGACCAAGCCGATCGCCTACCCTGTCGTTGTCGCACCAGCGGAAGGCGGATGGATGGACAGGCCCGACCTGCGCCGTGCGCGGCGTCCCGGGGAGGCGGACGCGCCCCGCGTCGAGCAGGACGGACGCGTCTGGCGGATCCGTTCGCTGGCCGTCGCCCGCCAGGTGCTCCGCGCCCGGACGCAGACCACGCAGGCCGGGTTCACCGCTGAGGCCATCCCGACCGGCGGCCTCACGCATCGACCGATCCTGATCTCCGACGGACGACTGCACGACGAGCAGCGCAGCAAGGTGGGCCGGTTCTTCGCCCCGGCCGTGGTCGCCGAGCGGTACACCGCACGGATGGAGGCCAGCGCGGACGCGTTGCTCGACCGTGCCACCGCGCAGGGCCGCTGCATCCTGGACGAGATTGCGCTGCTGTACACCGTCGAGGTGACCGCCGAAGCGGTCGGCCTCACCGAGTCGCCGGTGCCGAGGATGGCCCGGCGGTTGGTCAGCTTCTTCAACCAGCCGCCGTTCGACATCACCCGCGACGACCTCGGCCGCACCCGCGGGCAGTGGGCGAGGGCGGCGGTCAACGGCCTGCTGCCGATCGTCCGGTTCTACGCCGCGGACGTCCGTCCGGCGATCAGGGCACGACGTCGGCAGCCGCGCGAGGACGTGATCAGCCACCTCATCGGGGAGGGCTACTCCGACCTCGAGATCCTCGTGGAGTGCGTGACCTACGGCACCGCCGGCATGGTCACCACCCGGGAGTTCATCTGCATGGCCGCATGGCACCTGCTCCAGAACCCGCCGTTGCGGGAGCGGTACCTGGTGGCCGGCCAGCCCGAACGCTTCGCCATCCTCAACGAGGTGATCCGGCTCGAGCCGGTCGTCGGCCACCTGTATCGGCGGGTCACCGAGCCGCTGGAGGTCAACGACGGCGCGAGCGCGTGGACGATCCCGGCCGGCCACCTCGTCGACGTGTGCATCCGGCCGGCGAACGCGGACGCCGCCGCGGTGGGGGAGCGGCCGCTGGACCTGTGCCCGCAGCGGACGCTGCCGTCCGGGGTGAACCAGGCCGTACTGAGCTTCGGCGACGGCGCCCACAAGTGCCCCGGCCAGCCGCTCGCGATCCTGGAGTCCGACGTCCTCCTGCGCCGGTTGTTTGCGCGCGACCCGCGCATCCTCACCGAGCCCGAACTGGGCTGGGACGACCTGATCGCGGGCTACATGCTGCGCGGCTTCGCGCTCGAACTGGGCGGGACGAAACCCTCAACCAGCGCCGGGCAAACCCTCAAGTAGATACACGCCGACCCGGCGGGGAGTGTCAGACTCTATTACCAGTTCACCGGAGAATGCCGGTGATTCGGTCGGCGTGGAGTTGCCCCATTCACCCGGGTTTGCGCGCCCCCATTCGGCATGCTCGCTGATTTTGGCGCGCCCGCAATCGGGAAGGTAGGAGAAGGATGCGGTTCGGTTCGGTTCGTACGATGCTCACCGCGATCGTGGCCAGCCTCGTGGCCGTCGCCGGGGTGATCGTCCCGACGGCTCCCGCCAGCGCGGTTGCGGCCGCGTCCCGGTCGAACCTGAAGGCGTTGGCGATCTACTACCAGCGCACCGGCAACGTCGCCCAGCGCGAAATCGTGGTCGGCTCGATGGCCACGAGCTCGACCCGGGAAAGCCGACTGTGGGGCGATTTCATGGATTCGTGGTCGACCATCAACGCGCAGTTGGACATGAACTACACCGTGCCGAAAGGCCTGCCGTCGAAGGGGCATGTATTCGTCGTTCTCGGCTCGGCCCTGAGCAAATCCGGAAAGATCACCACCAAGCTCAGCCGGCGGCTCACGGTGGCCGTGAGCGCGTTGAAGAAGTACCCGCACTCGCGTGTGCTGGTGAGCGGCGGCGCTGCCCGCAACGGACACACCGAGGCCGGCGTGATGCGGTCGTGGTTGCGGTCGCACGGCATCGCCGACTCGCGGATCATCGTCGAGAAGAAGTCCGCCAGCACCATCGGCAACGCGGACTACTCGATGGCGATCCTCGCCGCCTCGTCGAAGTACACCAGCTACTCGCTGATCTCGGACTCCTCGCACCTGCGCCGGGCGAGCATCCTGTTCCTGGCCGCCACCGTGCGTATCCAGGAGAAGAGCGGACGCGACTGGTCCATCCGCCAGCTCGCCAACGTGGCCTACAAGGACATGGCCAGCGCGGGCAAGGGCCCGCTCAGCGCGTCCTCGATCGCCTACACGGCGAGCAACGTGGCCAGCGTGTTCGACCTGAGCGGCACCTACCGGGACGTGGTCGCCGACCCCCCGGCCAAGGCCGTCCTGACCTCGGTGAACGTGACCGCCCCGACGAAACTGACCTACGCGGTGGGCGACGCGTTCGCCGCCAAGGGGCTGGTGGTGCGGGCGGTCTACAACAAGGGCGTGTACTCCCGGCCGGTCACCGGTGACGCGGACGTCCAGGGCTTCGACTCCTCGTCCGTGGGCGGGGCGACCGCCACCGCGACGTTCACCGAGGGCGACGTCACCAAGGCCTCGTCCTTCGCCTACACGGTGGTGAAGGCGGACAGTTCGCTGAAGCTGTCCTTCTCGACGAAGACCGTCCGCGCGTCGAAGACCCGCGTGGTGGTGACGGCGAAGCTGGCGGCGCCGAACAAGCTGTCGCCGACCGGCCGCGTCCGGTTCTACCTCGACGGCAAGCGCCTGAAGACCTTCGTGATCGATGCCGACGACACCGGCACCTACACGCTCACCTACCCGAAGATCGCCACGACCGGAGGCCATGCCTTCGTGGTGAAGTACAGCGGAGACGACCAGCTCGAGGCCGCCCGCACCGCTGCCACGCTGACGGTCAGCAAGTAGGGGCGGGCACTCAGTCGATGCGGTAGGGGTCGCCGTAGACGTGCCACACCAGCGGGGTGGACAGGTCGAGGGTGCCGGCCCGCAGGAAGACCAGCTGTTCGGTATCGACCCGGGTGGTGTCCTCGTGTGCCTCCTCGGCCCGCATCGCCTTCTTCCGGACGGCCAGGAAGGCGGTCAGGTACGCGGTCTCGTCCCCGCCCATGCTGGGGGGAGCGGCTTTCCGCAGGGCCGCGGCGCGGATGCCGCCGAAGCTGGACGGATCGTCCCCGGGTCCGTGCATGACCATCGCGTCGTAGTAGATGAACTGGCCCAGCGCGCGCAGTCCGTCCGCCTTCGCCCGGGCCACCGCCGGGTCGAAGTAGGTCTGGTCGCGCTCAGCGTCCTGCGCGGCCTGCATGGCCGGGTCCTTCGCCGCGGCGCGCCACGCCTTCACGAACGGCGTGCCGAGCCCGGCGTGCGAGTCCGACCCGTTCACCGTGCGCAGAGCGGGCAGGAACCTGGCCAGGGCGTTGCCCGGGCTCGCGGCGGTGTACCGCTGGACGACCTCGAGCATGTCGCCGGTGCCCGAGCAGAACCCGATGATGCCCGCGGTGTAGCCGCGCCCGTCCCCGATGTCCTCGATGTAGCGGTACTGCGCCGTCCAGTCGAGCGAGGAGTTCTCCGCGCTGGAGACGAGCTCCATCGCGATCTCCTTCAGCGCCGGGGTGGCCAGGTCGGACGCGGGTGCGGCGGTCGGGCTCGAGGGCGGGCTCGTGGAGGGGGCGGACGGCGTCCCGCCGCCGGGTGTGACCGGGGTGCCGGACGCGGTGCAGGCGGCGAGGGTGAGCGTGAGAGTGAGCAGGCCGATCGCCGCCGGACGACCCCGTGACGCGCGCATGCCGCCAGCCTAGGCTGCGTGAATGGACTGTCCCCGACCCGGGGTAAGAATGGGTTCACCAACGATCGAAGGAGTCACCATATGTCTGACGGCGTGAGCGAGTACGGTCTCGGTTCTCCCGACACCCAGGTCGGCGACGACGTCGGCTCGGCGGTCGAGGCCGAGAAGGCCGAGAGCCGCGAGCAGGCCCTGGCGCACGGCCTCGGCCCGTCCGAGGGCCCGTTCGAGGGCGAGTCGGCCTCCGAGGACGAGGGCACCCGCTTCGGGCTGGGTTCGGAGAACACCCAGGACGCCGACGTCGCGGAGCCGGCCGCCGATCCCGGCGACGGGCTCGAGCACGGCCTGGAGTCCTGACCCCGATCGGGCCTACTCGCCGGGGCTGATGCCCAGCGCGATGTAGGCCCGACGGATGTGGTGCTCGACCAGGGTGGCGGCCGCGGCGGAGTCCCCGTCCTCGATGGCGGTCAGGATCTCGCGGTGCTCGGCGACGAGTTGCTGCCGGTGCGCCCCCCAGTCGGGCATCGCCTTCGATGCCGTCCGGATCGTCTCCCGGACGGCCTGGCGGATCGCCACGGTGAGGTCGGCGATCAGTTCGCTGCGTCCGGTGCGGGCGATCAGCACGTGGAAGTCGGTGTCGAGGTCGTTGAACTCGTCGATGGCCTCGGCGCCCTCCATGGCCGCCATCATCGCTTCCAGCCGACGGACCGAGCGGGGCGTCCGGCGCTGCGCGGCGAGGGCGGCCGACGACCGTTCGAGCGCCACCCGGGTCTCGGTGAGGTCGTACGTGCCGGCGTCCGACAGCGTGAGGTGCAGCTGGAAGATCCGGGCCAGGGCGTCCCCGCGGGCCGGTGCGATCCGGGTGCCCCGGCCGGGCCCGGTGCTGGACGTGATCAGCCCCTGGGTCTGGAGCACGCGCATGGCCTCCCGCACCGCGGAACGGCTCACCCCCAGCTGCACGGCCAGGTCGCGCTCGGGCGGCAGCTGGTCGCCGGGACGGTGCGTCCCGGCGAGAATGCCCGCCTCGATGTGCTTGAGCACGACCTCGTAGGCGTGCAGGCCCTCGCGCTCCTCGGCTGGTGTCACAGGCATCATTGTGACGGACGTCGACCCCGGCAGATGGAGGCATCACGATGGACCAGCAGACAGCCGTGCAGTTCCTCGAGGAGTACCACACCACGTTCTCCTCCCTCGACCCGGTCGCGATCACCGCGCTGTTCGCCTTCCCGTGCCAGGTGGTCGGCGACACCGGGACGGTGGCGCTCACCTCGGTGCCGGGCCCGGAGGTGTGGGCCGCCGCGATCGAGCGGATCGTCGGGGCCTACCGCGTGCTCGGGGTCACGACCGCGACGCCCGAGGGGGTGCAGGTCGTGCCGGTGACCGCCGGCACCGCCCTGGTCGCCCTCACCTGGCACCTCGAGGACGCCGAGGGCCGTCCGGTCTACTCCTTCGCGGCCTGCTACACGCTGGTCGACACCGACGCCGGGCCGCGGATCGCCGCGGTGGTGCACGACGAGACGCCCAGGCTCCAGCAGGCCGTCGCCGCGGTGACGCAGCGGCATAAGCCCTAGTCGAGGTTAACCCGGAACTCACGGTCGCTGAGGTGCAGGTGGCGACTGCGGCGCCGTTGGGGGTGTCGCCAACGTTGCGGTCGATGGTTTGAGCGGAGGGGTGGCGAAGTAGGCGCAGGCGTTTCTCAGTATCTGGACAGGTCCGGCTGAGCGGTTCCGGGGCGGGTTGACTTCGCTCGCTTTGCCCCACCCCTGGAGGTTTTGTCGTGTCTTTGAAGCCACGCTCGTGGCGTGTCTCGATCGCTTTGTCGATCTGTGTTGCGCTTGTTGTGTCGATCTTTGCGGGGGTCACGGTTGATCCGCCAGCGAGTCGGGACTCGGTGTGGGATTGGGTGCGGGGCTGGTTCGTTGGGCAGGCGCTCGCTGACGGCAAGCCGGTTCCGGTTCAGGAGTCGGGTTCGGCCGGGGGCCCGCAGGATCAGGTGGCGGCGGCGGACACGAGCGCCGATGCGTCGGCTCGTGGCCGCGTCCAGGGCACGGGCAAGGGTGAGTTGGCCCCGTACGAGGCTGGCGTGGTTTCGGTGGAGCCGATTGCGGCTGGGCGCGAGATGGCCGGATCCGGTGGCGTGTTCGATGAGGCGTCGAGTGTGCGTTCGGCAACGGAGTCGGACGCGACGACCGATGTGTTCGTGAACGCGGATGGTTCGCGCACTGCCATGGTTCATGCCTCGCCGGTCAACTATCAGTCGGCGGCGGGGGAGTGGTTGCCGATCGATGACTCGTTGGTCGGTGCTGCGGGGCAGCCGTTGCGGCCCCGTGCGCATGGTTTGGGTATCAGGATCGGCCGTTCGGCGGATGCGACCGATCTGGTGTCGGTGGCGTTTGATTCCGGCCACGAGCTCGGTTTCGGTTTCGCGGGTGGCCGGTCGGTGTCGGCGAGGGTTGATGGTGACCGGGCGGTGTTCAAGGCGGCTCGGGCCGGGCTGGATGTGGTCGAGCAACCGACCAACGATGGGGTGAAGGAGACGCTGGTTCTGCAGTCGGCGTCGGCGGGGACGTCGTGGTCGTTCCCGTTGCGGCTGAAGGGGTTGACCGCGAAGAAGGCCAAGGATGGCTCGATAGTCCTGCTGAATGCCAAGGGTGTGCAGGTTGCTGCGATCCCGGCAGGTTTCGCGGTGGATTCCTCGGTCCCGGCGCCGGAGCCGGTTGCGACCAAGGTCAATTACGATCTGGCGACGGTGGCAGGCCGGACGGTGCTGACGGTGAGCGTCGACCCGGCCTGGCTGAACGATCCGGCGCGGGTCTTCCCGGTGTCGGTGGATCCGACGATCGCCACGTTGTCGTCGGCGGGCTATTACGAGACAGGCGCCGACACGATCCGTCCGGAGCAGTTGCGGGTCGGCACCTATGACAGCGGCAAGACCCACAAGTCGCGCAGCTTCTTGGCGTTCGCCGATTTCGCGACCCAGTTCGCCGGCCAGCAGGTCACCGCCGCGTCGCTGACGGTGTTCGACATCTGGGCCTACAACGGTTGCTCGGGAACGACCTCGGTCGATGTGGGCCGGGTGACTGCTGACTGGTCTGCCGACGCGCTGGCCTCGCCGGGGCCGGCGATCGACACCGAGGGGGTCGGCAAGTGGTCGGGTACCTCCCCGTCGAAGGCCTGTGGCAACAGTTCCCTCGACCCGGCGGTGGGCGGGAACATCACTGCGGCGTTTGACGCCGATGGCGTGAAGATGCTCAACGACTGGATCTATCAGCCGGCCACGAACCATGGGATCGCGCTGACCACGAGCGAGACCAACAACGACTACCGCAAGATCTTCGACTCCAGCACGGTGGCGGGCCACCAGCCGAGCCTGTCGGTCACCTACACGGCGAATGTCGCGCCGCAGGTTGACACCCAGTACCCGCTGAACAACTACTCGGTCCACAGCCTGACCCCGCAGTTGTTGGCGGCGGGCCATGACGCGGACACGTTCCCGAATGCTTCGGTGACGTATCGGTTCACCGTCTACAGCGCGGACGGCTCGAGTGTGGTTGCGACCTCCGGCGATATCGCCTCCCCGAACTGGACGGTGCCGTCGGGGAAGCTGTCGTGGGGTGCCTCGTACCAGTGGTCGGCGACCACGAGTGACGGCGGTACCGATTCGCTGAACCCGCAGAAGTTCACCCTGAACGTGGCGGTGCCGCAGCCGTCGCTGACCAGTGAGTTGTCGCAGAACTCCGGACAGGGGTTTGAGGCGAACGGTGGTAACTACACCAACTCCGACACCGACTTCGACATCGAGACCGCCGGCCCGTCGCTGAGTGTGGACCGGGACTACAACAGCAACGATCCCCGCACGAGTGGGGCGTTCGGTGCCGGCTGGTCGTCCCTCTACGACGCGCGCGCCGTTGTCACCAGGGATGTGACCGGCGCCGAGATCGGGGTGACGGTCACCTATCCCGACGGCCGGGAGATCGGGTTCGGCCGCAATCTGGACGGCAGCTACTCCCCGGCACCGGGCCGCTACTCCCAGTTCACCTCGCTCGGCGCCGACCAGGGATTCCAGCTGATCGACAAGTCGGGCACCGTCTATTCCTTCTCCAGGACCACAGGCAGCGGCAGCTACGGGTTGGCGTCGATCACCGACGCGTCCGGGCGCACCGAGTCGTTCAGCTATGACACCAACAACCTGCTGAAGAAGGTCACGTCCGCCTCCGGTCGTTCGTTGACGTTCGGTTGGGCCACGCCCGCGGGCGCGACCAGCGCTCACGTCGCGACGGTGAGCAGCGACCCGGTCGGGTCGGGCCCGGTCACCTGGACCTACGGCTACACCGGGGACCTGCTCACCTCGGTGTGCGCACCGACCACCTCGACGCACTGCATGAAGTACTCCTATGCGGCGGCGAACCTGTATCCGCAGGCGCTGAACAACATGGGCCCGGTCAGCTACTGGCGGCTCAACGAAGCCTCCGGGGCCAGCCGGGCCGCCAGCACGGTGCTGGCCAATGCCGGCACCGACAACGGTAGCTACAAGAGCGTCACCCTGGGCGGTGCCGCGTCGCTGACCGGCAGCACCGCGACCACCGCCACCTTCAACGGGTCCAGCTCGTCTGTGAAGTTGCTCGGCCGACCCGAGCTGGCTGGCGCGTTCCAGACCCTGACGGCACGATTCAAGGCGACCGCCACGAACGGTGTGCTGTTCAGCTACCAGCGCGACCCGCTGTCCAAGGGGACGAGTACCGGGAACTACTGCCCGGCCCTGTACGTGGGCGATGACGGCAAGCTGATGGGCGAGTTCTGGAACGGCCACTCGCTGTACGCGATGAGCAGCCCGGCGTCGGTTGTCGACAGCAAGTGGCACGACGTCGCCCTGGTGGCCGCCGGCACCACCCAGTTCCTGTACCTCGACGGGGTCAAGGTCGCCAGCCTCGACGGGCAGGTCCAGCCACTGTCGGTGCTGAGCACCCGCAACACCTACATCGGCACCGGCTACATCGGCGAAACCTGGAAGAACAACAAGAACCACGGCAGCGCCACCGCCAGCCCCCTGTACTTCAAGGGATCGGTCTCCGACGTCGCGTTCTTCGACCGGGCACTCAGCGACTCCGAAGTGGCCGGGCTGGAGGCCCGCACCGCCGCCACCCAGCAGCTCACGTCCATCACCCGGCCCTCGGGCAACCTGTACGCCACCGTCACCTACGACACCGCCACGGCGAAGGTGTCGAAGGTGGTCGACGAACACGGCGGCTCCTGGACGCTGAACAAGATGGCTGTGTCCGGTTCCAGCCAGGTCTTCGCCTCCTCCGTCCTGGGTGCGGCGCCCGACAACTACTGGCGGTTCGCCGACGCGGCCGGCCCTGACGTGGACAACGAACTCAACGGCAACCTCCTCACCGAGATCGGCGGGGTCACCGCCGCCACCACGGGCCGGTTCAAGGACTCCAAGGCAGCCACGTTCAACGGCACCACCGGCTACGCCAACTTCGTGCCCGACACCGACGACCCGACCGGAACCCTGATCGGGACCGGTGGCAACCAGTCCATCGGCCTGTGGTTCCGCACCAAGACCGCCAACGGGGTCCTGGCCGGCTACAACACCTCCGCGCTCGCCTCGGCCACCACCACAGCCGGGTTTGAGCCGCTGCTCTATGTCGGCTCGGACGGCAAGCTGCGCGGCGAGTACTGGACCGGGACGGTCGCCCCCATCACCACCAGCACGGCGGTCACCGACGACAAATGGCACTACGCCGTGTTGTCGGCAGCAGCCACCTCCCAGTCGTTGTACCTCGACGGCACCCTGGTCGGCACGCTCACCGGAACGATCCAGCTGCCCTCCAGCACGGCCGCCGCCCACACCCAGCTCGGCGGCGGCTACCTGAGCAACGCGTGGCCCGCTGTCAGCGGCAAGACCACCGCCACCGCCACCTTCTTCAAGGGCTCCCTGGGTGACGTGGCCCTGTACAGCGCCGAGCTCACCAAGGCCCAGGCCGACGCCCAATGGGCGGCTGCGGCACAATCCGACGGGAAAGCGGCGATCTCGACCGCCAGCATTCTCGACCCGGGCGGCAAGACGCTGTCCTACACCTACGACCTGCTGATGGGGAACCGCGCCCTGCTCGAGACCGACGCGCTCGGCAACCAGACCCAGTACGGCTACGACACCGGCGGCTTCCTCTATACGGTCGCCGACCCCAACGGCAACGTCACCACCACCGGCCACGACGTGCGCGGCAACACCGTCAGCACCAAGACCTGCCAGGACTTCTCGGCCGACAAGTGCTCGACCGTCTACTACACCTACTTCCCCGACGACACCACCGCCAACCCGCCCGCCGATCCCCGCAACGACGTCATCACCTCGATACGGGACGGCCGTTCCACCTCCGCCTCCGACGACACTTACAAGACCACCTACCAGTACGACAGCGTCGGTAACCAGACCAGGGTCACCACCCCGGCCGTGCCTGGGTACCCCGATGGCCGGACCACCACAACCACCTACACCACAAGCTCCACCGGTGCTGTCGGCGGCGGAACCACCCTCGCCGGCCTGATCGCCACGATCACCACCGCCGGCGGCAGGACAACCCGTTTCGCCTACACCGCCACCGGTGACCTGGCGACCCAGACCGACCCGTCCGGGCTCACCACCACGTTCGGCTACGACCCGCTCGGCCGGGTCACCAGCAAGACCGTCACGTCCGACAGCTATCCCGACGGGGTCGTGACCAGCTTCGAGTACGACCCACTCGGCCAGGTCGTGAAGGAAACCGATCCCGCCACCAAGAACCTGATCACCGGGGTCGTCCACACCCCCGTGGTGACCACCAGCTTCGACGACGACGGCGACGTGCTGGGCCAGACCGTCAGCGACGCCACCGGCGGCGACCCCGCCCGGTCCACCAGTTCGACCTACGACAGCCACGACCACGTCGTCACCACTACCGACGGGCTCGGCAAGCAGACCAGCTACGGCTACGACGTGTACGGCAACCGCACCACCGTCACCGACCCCACCGGCACCACCACCGTGTCACTGTTCGACGCTGAAGGCCGGCTGCTCACTACCACCCTCAAGAACTACACCGGGAACCCCAACAACCCGATCGCACCGGTCGACCTGGTCCTGTCCTCCCGCGCCTACGACCCGTCGGGCCGGTTGGCCAACATCAAGGACTCGATGGGCCGCAGGACCGTCTACACCTACACCGACAACGGGCTGCTGGCCACCATCACCCGCACCGACGACGGCCAGGCCAGCTTCGTCGCGAAACAGACCAGCTACGACGGCGCCGGCAACGCGATCCAGGAAATCACCAACAACGGTGCCACCACCACCACGATCACCGTGGACGCCGCCGGCCGACCCGCCAGCGTGGTCCTCGACCCCGACGGGCTGCACCGCACCACCAGCTACAGCTACGACGGCGACGACCAGGCGCTGACCACCACCATCGGCGACGCCGACGGCTCCTCCACCACCACCTCCACCTACGACCCCAACGGCAAGGAGATCCAGCGGTCGGTCACCGGCACCGCCGACCCCGACAAGACGATCACCAGCACCTGGAAGCGGGACCAGCGTGGCCTGGTCACCCAGTCGACCGACCCGCTCGGGAACACCACCGACTACGTCAACGACCAGGCCGGCCAGGTGACGTCGATCATCTCCCCGCGAACCAGCACCGAGACAGGCGGCGGTACCCCGACCCTGCTCCGGCCCGCCGCCACCATGGGCTACGACACGTTCGGTGAGCAAACCCAGCTGCGTGACGCCAACAGCAACATCAAGACCACCGGCTACGACGCCGGCGGCCGGCCCACCAGCGAAACCGCGCCCACCTACACCGCCCCGGGCACCAGCACGGCGATCACCCCGGTCACCCGCACCGAATACGACGGCCTCGACCAGGTCACCGCCACCGTTGACGCCACCGGCGCCCGCACCACCTACGCCTACGACCAGCTCGGCGATCTCGTCGCCCAGACCGCCCCCGACGGCGGCAAGACCAGCTACACCTACGACACCGGCGGCGAGCAGTTGGCCGTCACCGATCCCGTCGGCGCCGTCACCTCCGCCACCTACGACTTCATGGGCCGACGCGTCACCCTTACCGACCAACTCAAGACCCCGACGGTCCGCAACCTGACCACCACTTACGGCTACGGCACCGCCGGCTGGCTCACCAAGACCACCAGCCCTGCCGGGGTCATCACCACCCAGACCTACAACGCCGCCGGCGAGACGGCCACCAGCACCGACGGCGCCAACAACACCACCAGCTACAGCTACGACTACGCCGGCCGCACCACCACCCTCACCAACGCCGACAACACCCGAACCACCACCCGCTACGACAACCTCGGCAACCCGGTGCGCGGCACCGACTACAACGCCGGCGGCACCGCCCTGCGCAGCACCACCACCAGCTACGACGACAACAGCCGAGCAGTCAAGGTCACCGACCCGCGCGGCGGCACCACCACCCTCACCTACGACAGCCAGGGCCAGGTGAGCGCCGAAACCCAGAAGGTCGACACGACCACCACCATCGAGACCAGCTTCGGCTACGACCCGGCCGGCAACCGGACCAGATTCACCGACGGCCGCGGCAACACCTTCCTCAGCACCTACAACGCCTGGAACCTGCCCGAAACCCAGATCGAACCCGCCACCAACACCTACCCCAACCTGGCCGACCGCACCTGGACCGCCGGCTACGACGCCAACGGCAACCCGGTCACCACCACCGCCCCCGGCAACGTCACCGTCACCAGCAGCTACGACACCCTCGGCCGGCTCACCGGCACCACCGGAACCGGCGCCGAAACCGCCACCGCCGCCCGCACCTTCACCTACGACAAAGCCGGCCGCATGCTCACCGCCACCAGCGGGACCGCGACCAACACCTTCACCTACGACGAACGCGACGCCCTGATCAGCGCCACCGGCCCCTCGGGCAACACCGCGTTCAACTACGCCGCCGACGGCCAGCTCGCCACCCGCACCGACGCCGCCGGACTCACCCAGTACAGCTACGACACCGCCGGCCGGCTCGCCACCCTCACCGACCCCGCCACAAACACCACCGCCACCATCGGCTACCGATCCCTCAACCTGGTCGACACGATCAGCTACGGCACCAACAACGACAAACGCACCTTCGCCTACGACTCCCTCCACCGGCTCACCGACGACACCCTCAAGACCGCCGCCGGCGCCACGCTCGGCGCGATCAGCTACGGCTACGACGACAACAACAACCTCACCACCAAGACCACCACAGGGTTCGCCGGCGCCGGCACCAACACCTACACCTACGACCTGACCAACCGCCTCACCAGCTGGGACAACGGCACCACCAACACCAGCTACCGCTACGACGCGTCCGGCAACCGCACCGGTTCCGGTACCACCACCTACACCTACAACGCCCGCAACCAACTCCTCGGCGACGGCACCAAGACCTACACCTACACCCCGCGCGGCACCCAGTCCGGCGTCACTCAGGGCGCCAACACCAGCACCATCACTTTCGACGCCTACGGCCAAACCATCACCCAGGCCGGCACCAGCTACAGCTACGACGCTCTCGGCCGGCTCGCCACCAGCAGCAGCGGTGGCCACACCATCACCCTCAGCTACAGCGGTGCCGCCAACTCCCTGGCCAATGACGGCACGTCCACCTACTCCCACGACCCCGCCGACGCCCTGTTCGCTGTCGGCTCGGCCACTGCCGGCGCCCAGACCCCGCTCCTGGCCTGGACCGACCAGCATGACGATGTGGT
>Ga0102832_1000338_pt1 | contig 95187 bp, 89 predicted proteins | sample EBPBio282013_DNA_FD_88942 | JGI IMG/M metagenome (GOLD analysis project Ga0102832, IMG submission 88942) | Wastewater treatment Type I Accumulibacter community from EBPR Bioreactor in Madison, WI, USA - Reactor 2_5/28/2013_ DNA (Illumina Assembly) | ecosystem: Engineered > Bioreactor > EBPR >...
GAAGCATCGACGCGCTGCATGCACAAGGCTGGGAGCTGATCTGAAATTGACGAAAACCATGCCTGGGTTGATCGCTGAGCGATCAACCCAGGGAGAGGTATTGCTTGCAAAGGTGGGGAAGCCCTTGTAGCCTGAGTTAAGCCGCGCCGCGAAGCGGCGTCGGCTTGGACGAATTGTTATGCCGCAGTCGAACCCACCGGAACTACCCGAAACCCTTTCGCTTCAAAGAACGCCATCATGTCGGCGGTGTATGCAGGTTCGGGCAGGACGGGTACAACGCGTAGCAGCTCACGCGCGGCCTTCGTGAGCATCACTCCATGAACTGTGAACTCAGCTGAGGCTGATCGTTCTTCCTTGGGTACAAGCGCATGTAGAGCGCCCGCGTGAGTAAAGCCGATTGCGACTTTATTGTTGGTTGCGATAGCAGGTCTGTAGTCCACGTACGAATTGAAATCGGAAATGACAAGGCCGTACTCTTGAAGTGTGTTCAGGCTGTCGAAGCTCAGTCCGTACTTTGCTAATCCGTTACTAGCAGCATTGCCTCCAAGGGAGGCAACTCGCGAATCGAAGAACTGGCCATTTAACTGCAGTGAAATGGCCATAGAGCAGAGCTTCTGAAAGAGCGCCGCCGAGGTCGCATCCATTTGCCCAAGAATTTTTACCGCTCGTACAGAGAACGATCCTGGCCGCTGTATCTCTCCGGCCAGAATACTGCCAAAAATTTCCTGCATTTCAGCAGAGGATTTTTGGGCCGCTTCGTTCTCAAAAGAGTTGATCCAGTCTTCGCTGATCTCCGGGATTTCCGCGCCATTCGACTCAGAGACGTTCTCAGAAGCTTGCTCCAACTTCGCCGCTGCGATTGCAGAGACCTGATCAAGAGACTGTCGCTCTCGCACTATCTTCTGAGCGAACTTCGAAGCAGCCGCTCGCGCGTACGCAGGGTCAACCTCGATGGCTGAGGAGATTTGATCGCCGCTTTGCTTGATCAACGCTGCTCTTGCGGCGTTTTCGGCACGTTTAACCTGCGCAAAGCCCTCCAAGTAAGCGACGGGGATATCAACCACAGCCGCGCACAATTGGTCGAAAGCTTTAAGCGCGTTGCGCCGCACAGGCGCAGGCAAGGAAGCGCCGCTGATAAAGCTTGTCGCCGCCCCCGCGACATCGGTAATTGTCGATTGCGTTTGATCTTGGTTTTCCATTCCATGTCCCGGATCGGTCTACTATGCGGCATAACGAAAGTAGTTGAGCAATGTGGTGCGAAGCGCCACGTTGCTCGAACGAAGGGTTCTGCGACGTTGGAGCGGGGCACCCAAAAAACCTGAGTTTTGTAAACAGACGATGTGCACCACTGACCCAAACAATGCCTGATGCTCATGCTGCGCTGTAAAGATGCGTCCACATAAGCTCGCTTATGTCGCGCGCTTGAAAGCGCAGCACACGCTATCAGATTTTTCTTGTTTTATAAATACCCGTCGTTTGTGTTATCAGTCGCATATTTCAATTGTTCGGCGTAGTAACGCTGTCGGCGGAACTAGAATTAGACGACGGCGATCTTATCGGTGGACGTCGGAATGTGCAATACGTTTCGTAGCATTCGCAGATGAATCCTATTTCGTTACCGTTTAACCAAACCTAATATTTTCCGGATCAGACTGCGAAGTCAGGTCAAAAAAAACCGCCCGAAGGCGGTCTCTTGCACAAAGGCAGGCGGCAGGGCTTTTACGCCGACGCCACCTCAATCCCCTTGAACTCCCCCGTGGCAATGCGCTTTTGCCATTCGGCCGGCCCGGTGATATGCGCGCTGGTGCCGCCGGCATCGACCGCCACGGTGACCGGCATGTCCACCACGTCGAATTCGTAGATGGCTTCCATGCCTAAGTCTTCAAAGCCGACCACCTTGGCGGCCTTGATGGCCTTGCTGACCAGGTAGGCGGCGCCGCCCACGGCCATCAAATAGGCGCTCTTGTGCTGCTTGATGCTTTCGATGGCGACCGGGCCGCGCTCGGCCTTGCCTATCATGGCGATCAGGCCGGTCTGCTCCAGCATCATGTCGGTGAACTTGTCCATGCGCGTGGCGGTGGTGGGGCCGGCGGGGCCCACGGCCTCGTCACGCACGGGATCGACCGGGCCCACGTAGTAGATGACGCGGTTGGTGAAGTCCACCGGCAGCTTCTCGCCCTTGGCCAGCATGTCCTGGATGCGCTTGTGCGCGGCGTCGCGGCCGGTGAGCATCTTGCCGTTCAAGAGCAGGGTGTCGCCGGGCTTCCAGCTGGCGACTTCTTCCTTCGTCAGCTTGTTCAGGTCAACGCGCTTGCTCTTGTTGTAGTCCGGCTCCCAGTCGATCTTGGGCCACAGGTTCAGGCTGGGCGCCTCCAGGTACACGGGGCCGCTGCCGTCCATGACGAAGTGCGCGTGGCGCGTGGCGGCGCAGTTGGGGATCATGGCCACGGGCTTGCTGGCGGCGTGCGTGGGGTACATCTTGATCTTGATGTCCAGCACGGTGGCCAGGCCCCCCAGGCCCTGGGCGCCGATGCCGAGGGCGTTGACCTTTTCAAACAGCTCCAGGCGCAGTTCTTCCACCTGGTCCAGCTTTTCGCCACGGCGGGACTTGGCCTGCAGCTCGTACATGTCCAGGTCTTCCATCAGGCTTTCCTTGGCCAGCAGCACGGCCTTTTCTGCCGTGCCGCCTATGCCAATGCCCAGCATGCCGGGCGGGCACCAGCCAGCGCCCATGGTGGGCACGGTCTTCAGCACCCAGTCCACCAGGCTGTCGCTGGGGTTCATCATGATCATCTTGGACTTGTTCTCGCTGCCACCGCCCTTGGCGGCCACGGTCACATCCAGCTTGTCGCCGGGCACGATCTGCACGTTGATGACGGCAGGGGTGTTGTCCTTGGTGTTCTTGCGGGCAAAGTGCGGGTCGGCGACAACGCTGGCGCGCAGCGTGTTGTCGGGGTGGTTGTAGCCGCGGCGCACGCCTTCGTTGACGGCGTCTTCCAGGCTCTGGTCGGCGGCAAAGCCTTCAAAGCGCACATTCATGCCGATTTTCAGGAAGACGTTGACGATGCCCGTGTCCTGGCAGATGGGGCGGTGGCCGGTGGCGCTCATCTTGCTGTTGGTGAGGATCTGCGCCATGGCGTCCTTGGCGGCGGGCGATTGCTCGCGCTCGTAGGCGCGCGCCAGATGCGCTATGTAGTCGGCCGGGTGGTAGTAGGAGATGTACTGCAGCGCTGCAGCTACGGACTCCACAAGGTCGTTGTAACGGATGGTCGTGGTCATGTAGGCAGAGGGGTGGGGTGGAACAAATGCGGGGATTATCGCCCCCGAGCTTGCGTGGGGCTTATGCAGGGGCATGCGTGGGGGCATGGGTACCCATGCTGCGGTAGCTGGCGTGTCTTTGCCTGCGCCGACGATTGGGGTGAAATGGGCCAGCATTGCCTTTGGCCCGCCACGAAAGGACTACCGCCATGACCAGCAACACCCGCCAGGAGCGCGACACCTTCGGCCCGATTGACGTGCCCGCCGACCGGCTGTGGGGCGCGCAGACGCAGCGCTCGCTGCTGAACTTCGACATCTCGGGCGAGCGCCAGCCGCGCGAGCTCATCCACGCCCTGGCCCGGGTCAAGCGCGCCTCGGCGCGCGTCAACCATGCGCTGGGCCTGCTGGAGGCGCGCAAGCAGGCGGCCATAGTGGCCGCGGCCGACGAGGTGATTGCCGGCCAGCATGCGCAAGAGTTTCCGCTGGTGGTGTGGCAGACGGGATCGGGCACGCAGACCAACATGAATGTCAACGAGGTGCTGGCCAATCGCGCCAGCGAGCTCATGGGCGGCCCGCGCGGCCAGGCGCGCCTGGTGCACCCGAATGACGATGTGAACAAGAGCCAGTCGAGCAACGACGTCTTCCCCACCGCCATGCATGTGGCGGCGGTGCAGGCCATTGCCGAGCGGCTGCTGCCGGCCCTGGCCCTGCTGCGCGCCACGCTGCACGCCAAGGCCCAGGCCTTTGACGACATTGTGAAAATTGGCCGCACCCATTTGCAGGACGCCACGCCGCTGACGCTGGGGCAGGAGTTCTCGGGCTGGGTGGCGCAGCTGGCGCATGCCGAGCGCCATGTGCGCGATGCGCTGCCGCATTTGTGCGAGCTGGCCCTGGGCGGCACGGCCGTGGGCACAGGGCTGAATGCACCGCCGGGCTATGCCGATCAGGTGGCCGCCGACCTCGCGGCGCAGACCGGGCTGCCGTTCGTCACCTCGCCAAATAAGTTCGAGTCGCTGGCCAGCTGCGATGCACTGGTGGCCGCGCATGGCGCCCTGAAAACCCTGGCCGCCAGCCTGATGAAGATTGCCAACGACGTGCGCTGGCTGGCCAGCGGGCCGCGCAGCGGCATTGGCGAGATCACTATCCCCGAGAATGAGCCGGGCTCCAGCATCATGCCCGGCAAGGTCAACCCCACGCAGTGCGAGGCCCTGACCATGCTGGCCGCGCAGGTGCTGGGCAACGATGTGGCCATCAACGTGGGCGGCGCCAGCGGCAACTTCGAGCTGAACGTGTTCCGCCCCATGGTGGCGCACAACTTTCTGCAAAGCGTGCGCCTGCTGGCCGATGGCATGAAGAGCTTCAACGACCATTGCGCCGTGGGCATAGAGCCCAACCGCGCGCGCATTGCCGAGCTGGTGGAGCAGTCGCTGATGCTGGTGACGGCGCTCAACACCCACATCGGCTACGACAAGGCCGCGCAGATCGCCAAGAAGGCGCATCAGGACGGCAGCAGCCTGCGCCAGGCGGCGTTGGCCCTGGGCCATGTCACGGCGGCGCAGTTCGACGAATGGGTGGTGCCGGGGAAGATGGTGGGGCGGTGAGTGCTGGCGCTTGATGGTGCAAGGCGTTTCTTTGGCGCGGCAGTCACTCCCTCTCCCGCGTGCGGGAGAGGGTTGGGGTGAGGGTGGCAAGGACGGACGCCGCAGCCAATCACCCCCTCACCCCCGCCCTCTCCCCCAAGGGGCCGAGGGAGTAAAAGCCAAAGTGATATGTTGCGCCCGCCCATACAGCGCGAAGCGCTATCAAAAAAGTAGGTCGAGGTGCGCCTCAGCCCCCCGTCTTGCCCTCGTCCGCAGCCTGATCCACCAGGGTTTGCAGGCCGGCGGCGTCATGCACCTCCACGCCACGCGGGCGCACGCTGATCAGGCCTTGTTGTTCCAGCCATTTCAGCTCCACGTTCACGCGCTGGCGCGAGCCGCCGAGCAGGCCGGCCAGCTCGTCCTGCGTCAGTGACAGGCCCAGGGGACGGCTCGCCTGGGGTTCGGCGTAGGGGGCGCCAAAGCGCTCCAGCAGATGCAGCAATTGCTTGGCCAGGCGCGCGCGCAGCGGCATGGTGGCCACGTCTTCCATCATGGTGTAGAGCGAGCGCATGCTCCACGCCTGCAGCGTGAGCAGGGCCTCGCCGAACGTCGGGTGCTGCTGCAGCAGCGAGCGCAGCGCCGTCTCCGGCACGCTCAGCAGCGTGGTCGGGCCATGGGCATGGGCCTCGTAGGTGCAGGGGCGGCCGTAGAGCACCTCGGCCTCGCCCACCCAGACGCCCGGCTCCACATAGGCCAGCGTGACCTGCTTGCCCGCCGGCGTGGTGCGCCGAAAGCGCAGCGCGCCGCTGGCGCAGGTGAACCAGTCGCGCATGGTCTGGCCTTGCTCGACGATGGCCTCGCCATGCGCGTGGCGCGTGACGCGGCCCAGGCGCAGGATGTCGTGGCGCAGCGATGGCGTGAGGGCGGCAAACCAGGGGCTGCGACCAATGGCTTCGCGCTCCCGGGCGGTCAGCAGCGGGCGTTGAGACTGGGCATCGGGACTGGGGCGCAGGGTGGCGTTCATGGGCAGGCAGGCGGCGCGGTGACTGACTGCTCATTTTAGGCCGGGCTTGCATATGCGCCATTGCCGTGGCGCAAGGCCTGGCTTGCCGCGGCCGCCTGTCAATGCGCGACGGCCCGGGCCTGCTGCAGCCAGCCGTCAAAGGTCTTCTGATGCGCCTTGATCCAGGCGTTCACATGGCGCTCGATGTCGGCGGCCTGGTTCTGACCCTGGCTCATCAAATGGTTTTGCGCGTTGATGTCGGCCACGGGCAGGCGCATCACTTCAAACAGCCTGGCGGCGGCCGGGTTCTTCTCGGCCCAGGCCTTGTTGGCGACGATCTGCTGGCTGTTCACGACGAAGCCGTAGTTCTTGCCGTTGGGCAGCTGGGTGTTGCTGCCCTTTTGTTCGCCAGGCAGTGAGGAGAACGGCACCTCCAGCCAGACCACATCCTTGCCGGGTTTGAGTTCATTGCTGACCCAGTACGGCGTCCAGGTGTAGTACAGCACCGGCTTGCCGGCCTTGAAGCGCGTGATGGTGTCGGCGATCAGCGCCGAGTAGCTGCCCTGGTTGTGCGTGACGGTGGGGCGCAGGCCGTAGGCGTCCAGCTGGTGCTCGATCACCGCCTCGCAGCCCCAGCCCGGGTTGCAGCCGGTGAGATCCGCCTTGCCGTCGCCATTGGTGTCGAACAGCGCGGCGATCTTCGGGTCCTTGAGCTGGGCGATGTTGCTGATGCGGTGCGCGTCGGCCGTCTTCTTGTCGATCAGATAGCCCTGGGCGGCGTTGCCCGAGTAGACGCCCTTGCGAAACAGCTTGGCGTCGCCGCCCGCGTTCTTGTAGTAGTCGGCGTGCAGCGGGTTCCAGTGGTCGGCCAGAAAGGTGGCGTCGCCCTGGGCGATGGCGATATGCGCCGTGGGGTACTCGACCTCCTTGATCGGCTGCACGTCGTAGCCGAGTTGTTCCAGGCCCTTCATCACCAGCAGGGTCTGAAAGGTTTCCTCGGCAATGGAGCTTTTCAGCGGCAGCACTGTCACGCCCTTGCCGGGCAGCGCCTGGGCTTGAGCGCCCAGGGTCAGCAGGGCAAGGCTGGTGGCGGCGGCCAGTTGGCGCAGAACTTGGGGCAGGTGTGGCATGTGAATCTCCTGAGTGAAAATTTTGGATAAAAATGGGCTGTAGCACTTGTGTATCAAGCGCGGATAGCTATGGTTTTATTGTTTCTTGGTGCGCTTGCGCAGCAGCAGGCCCAGCGGCCCGCCGTGCCACCAGCGCTGGCCGCCACGGCGCGGCTCGCCCATGGCCTGGGTGATGCGGTCGAGCACGATGGCCAGCAGCACTATCCCTAAGCCGCCGACGGTGGCCAGCCCCATGTCCAGCCGGCCGATGCCGCGCAGCACCATCTGCCCCAGGCCGCCGACGGCGATCATCGAGGCGATGACCACCATGGACAGACTGAGCATCAGCGTCTGGTTGATGCCGGCCATGATGGACGGCATGGCCAGCGGTAGCTGCACCTTGAGCAGCAACTGCGTGGGTGAGGCGCCATAGGCGCGGCTGGCCTCGACCAGGTCCGGCCGCACTTGGCGCAGACCCAGATTGGTCAGGCGCACCAGCGGCGGCAGCGCAAACACGATGGTGACGATGACGCCGGGCACGTTGCCGATGCCAAACAGCATCACGACCGGCACCAGATAGACGAAGGCCGGCGTGGTCTGCATGGCGTCCAGCAGCGGACGCATCCAGCGCTGGGCGCGGTCGCTGCTCGCCAGCCAGATGCCCAGCGGCAGGCCGATCACCACGCAGAACAGCAGCGAGGTGAGCACCAGCGCCAGCGTGACCATGGCATCGGGCCAGATGCCCAGCAACACCACGGCGGCGAGCGAGATGGCGCTGGCGACGGCCAGTGCGCGGCCGGCGAATTGCCAGGCCAGCAGCGTGATGAGGAGCACCATCACCGGCCAGGGCAGGGCCAGCAGCGCGTCGGTGATGCCGCTGAGCGTGGCGTCGATGGGCGCGCGCACGGTCTGGAAGAAGGGGCGAAAGTGCTCCACCAGCCAGGCCAGGCCGTCGTTGATCCAGCCCTGCACGGGCAGGCCGTCGCTGCCGAGCTGCTGCCACAGGCCGGCCAGGCCGGTGCTGGCGTCATCGCCGCCGGCTGGCGCGGGCGCGGCGCCCGACAGCCAGTCGCTGGCGTTAGCGGCATCGGTGGTGGCATCGCTGGCGCCAGTGCTCCAGGGGTCGGGCGCGCTGGCGGTGTCGGCTGGGGCGGTGCTTGCGGCCCAGGGGTCGTCCTGGGGCGGGGTGGTGGTGAATGTGGGGTTTTGCTGGTTGTCGTTCATAGGCTGGTTCTTGCGGGCCAGGTATCAGGTGTCAGGCGTCAGGTACGGGTGTCGGCTGTCAGGCCGCCGGGGCGACGGGGTTGGCCGTGCCATCGGGAAACTGCGGGTTCAGCGCGACGGGCGCGCGTTCGGCCTGGGGCGGCGGCACGGGCGGCGTGTCGCGGTCCAGAAACTTCATCAGCGTGGTGCGGCTGACCACGCCCAGGAAGCGCCCGTCCTCGGCCACCACGGGCAGCGGGCAGGAGGCGCTGCCCATGGGGCCGTACAGCTCCGCCACCGGGGTGTCGGCGGCAAGCTGGGGGATGTCCGGCAGAAAGGCGTGCCGCAGCCCCAGCGGCCCGTGGTGGCCGTGCAGGGCGTCGCGCAGCGACTGCGTGCTGACGACCCCCAGGTATTGCTTGCGGCTGGTCAGCACGTAGGCGTGGTCGCGGTCTGAATCTTCCAGCAGGCGCAGCGTGGCGCGGCTGCCGCGGTCCTCGCGCGCCGATGTCACGGTGAAGGCCTGGCGCGCAATGTCGCCGGCCTTGAACACCGCCGCCGCATCCACCCCGCGCACGAAGTCGCGCACATAGCCATTCGCCGGCTTGCGCAAGATCTCGTCGGGCGTGCCCACCTGCACCACCTGGCCGTCCTTCATGATGGCGATGCGGTCGCCAATGCGCATGGCCTCGTCCAGGTCGTGCGAGATGAAGACGATGGTGCGCCGCTTGAGCTGCTGCAGGCGCAGGAGCTCGGACTGCATCTCGGTGCGGATGATGGGGTCGAGTGCCGAGAAGGCCTCGTCCATCAGCAGGATGGCCGGGTCGGCCGCCAGCGCGCGCGCCAGGCCCACGCGCTGCTGCATGCCGCCGGAGAGCTCGTCCGGGTAGCTCGCGCCCCATTCGGCCAGGCCCACCTGCTCCAGCGCCTGCCGCGCCATTTGCTGGCGTTCGGCCTTGGGCGTGCCGGCCAGCTCCAGGCCGAAGGCGGTGTTGTCCAGCACCGTCATGTGCGGCATCAGCGCAAACGACTGGAACACCATCGAGATGTCCTTGCGCCGCCACTGGCGCAGGGCCTTGTCGGTCAGCGCATGGATGTCCTGGCCATCGACCAGGATGCGGCCCGCCGTGGGCTCGATGAGCCGGTTGAGCATGCGCACCAGCGTGGATTTGCCCGAGCCCGACAGGCCCATGACGACGAAAATCTCGCCGGGCTCGATCGTGAAGCTGGCGTCGAACACGCCGATCGAATGGCCCGTGCGGGCCAGTATGTCCTGTTTGCCCAGGCCCTGGCGTACCAGATCCATGGCCTGTTCGGGCGCGTCCCCGAAGACCTTGAAAACCTGGTCGATGATGATTTGCTTGGCCATCATGACCCTCCTGTGTAGAGAAAGCGGGTTGACGCCGTCCGACGGCGGCCTGACGTGCTGCCAGGCATGCGCCGCCAATGGCTGCGCCTGGCACTCAGGCGGCCGGGACGTTCAACGCAAGTGACTGAAAGCGGCTCGCATGGCACCTGGGGTGGTGCGCAAGAGCCTGAAAGGCATCACGGCCGCAACCTGGCGGCCGTGGAGGCGGCAATGGCATTGCTGCTGCAAGCCGTGCCAACCTGCCGAAAAACCCACTCCAGGTCATCAGGGATAGGAGCGGGCAACCTGCGTGGCAGGTGGTGAAACATGTAAAAAGTATATGCATGCAGGGTTTTCGAGTCAAAACACAAGTTTTTCAAAGCATGCTATTCGCGCGAGCGCTGCTTTTTGCCTGGTTTGCAGCCGTCTGCCGCGTCAGTGGCTTGTAAGTAGCAGGCACGAAAGTACGCCCGGATTTTTTCAGTCACTTGGAGACAACCCACATGAGCGATTCCTCTTCCGCCATCCAGTCTGTTTTGGTTGAAAACCGTGTCTTCCCCCCGCCAGAGGCGCTGGTGAAGGCCGCCCGCATCTCCGGCATGGCCGGCTACGAAGCCCTGTGCGCCGAGGCGAACAAGGATTTCGAGGGCTTCTGGGCCCGTCTGGCGCGCGAGAACATCAACTGGACCAAGCCTTTCACGCAAACCCTGGACGAGTCGAATGCACCGTTCTACAAGTGGTTTGCCGACGGCGAGCTGAACGCCAGCGCCAACTGCCTGGACAAGCACATGGGGACGCCGGTCGAGAACAAGACCGCCATCATCTTCGAGGCCGACGGCGGTGAGGTCACCAAGGTCACCTACAAGGAGCTGCTGGCGCGCGTGAGCCAGTTTGCCAACGCCCTGAAGGCGCGCGGCGTGCAAAAGGGCGACCGCGTGCTGATCTACATGCCCATGACCATCGAGGGCATCGTGGCCATGCAGGCCTGCGCGCGCATCGGCGCCACGCACAGCGTGGTGTTCGGCGGCTTCTCGGCCAAGGCCGTGCAGGAGCGCATTCAGGACGCCGGCGCCGTGGCCGTGATCACCGCCAACTACCAGCTGCGCGGCGGCAAGGAGCTGCCGCTGAAGGCCATCGTGGATGAGGCCATTGCCTCGGGCGGCTGTGAGTGCGTGAAGACCGTGTTCGTGTACGAGCGCACCGCCAGCGCCTGGGCCCGCGTGGCCGGCCGCGACATCTCGTTTGCCGAGGCCGTCGCCGGCCAGAGCACCGAATGCGCCCCCGTGCCGGTGGAAGCCGAGCACCCGCTGTTCGTGCTCTACACCAGCGGCTCCACGGGCAAGCCCAAGGGCGTGCAGCATGCCACCGGCGGCTACATGCTGTGGGCCAAGCTGACCATGGACTGGACCTTCGACATCCAGCCCAGCGACGTGTTCTGGTGCACGGCCGACATCGGCTGGGTCACGGGCCACACCTACATCACCTACGGGCCGCTCGCCGCCGGCGCCACCGAGGTGGTGTTCGAGGGCGTGCCCACCTACCCCAACGCCGGTCGCTTCTGGCAGATGATCGAGCGCCACAAGGTCAGCATCTTCTACACCGCGCCCACGGCCATTCGCTCGCTCATCAAGGCGGCCGATTCGGACGAGGCGGTGCATCCGGGCAAGTCGGATCTGTCGAGCCTGCGCATCCTGGGCAGCGTGGGCGAGCCCATCAACCCCGAAGCCTGGATGTGGTACTACAAGAACGTGGGCCAGGAGCGCTGCCCCATCGTCGACACCTGGTGGCAGACGGAAAACGGTGGCCACCTCATCACCCCGCTGCCCGGCGCCACGCCGCTGGTGCCGGGCAGCTGCACGCTGCCGCTGCCGGGCATCGATGCTGCCATCGTCGATGAGACGGGCAACGACGTGCCCAACGGCGCGGGCGGCATCCTGGTCATCAAGCGCCCCTGGCCATCGATGATCCGCACCATCTGGGGCGACCCCGAGCGCTTCAAGAAGAGCTACTTCCCCGAAGAGCTCAAGGGCTACTACCTGGCCGGCGACGGCGCCGTGCGGGACGCCAAGACCGGCTACTTCCGCATTACCGGCCGCATCGATGACGTGCTCAACGTCTCGGGCCACCGCATGGGCACGATGGAAATCGAATCCGCCCTGGTCGCCAAGAGCGACCTGGTGGCCGAGGCCGCCGTGGTGGGCCGCCCCGACGACCTGACGGGCGAGGCCATCTGCGCCTTCGTGGTGCTGAAGCGCCCGCGCCCCACCGGCGACGAGGCCAAGCAAATCGCCAAGGAGCTGCGCGACTGGGTGGCCAAGGAAATCGGCCCCATCGCGAAACCCAAGGACATCCGCTTCGGCGACAACCTGCCCAAAACCCGCAGCGGCAAGATCATGCGCCGCCTGCTGCGCTCGCTGGCCAAGGGCGAGTCCATCACCCAGGACACCAGCACGCTGGAAAACCCCGCAATTCTCGATCAGTTGGCGCAGAACAACTGATCGAGAAGGCAGCGCAAGCTGCCAGCGCGTAGCGCTTGCGGGGTTTGGGGAGCACTCATATCGCGCAGCGATGTGATGTGCTCACCAAAATCCGGCGATCCTGGATCAGTTGGCGCAGAACAACTGATCGAGAAGGCAGCGCAAGCCGCCAGCGCGCAGCGCTTGCGGGGTTGGGGGAGCACTCATATCGCGCAGCGATGTGATGTGCTCACCAAAATCCGGCGATCCTGGATCAGTTGGCGCAGAACAACTGATCGAGAAGGCAGCGCAAGCCGCCAGCGCGCAGCGCTTGCGGGGTTGGGGGAGCACTCATATCGCGCAGCGATGTGGTGTGCTCACCAAAATCCCTGGATCAGTTGGCTCAGAACAGCTGATCCAGGCCGCCCCGCAAGGCGCCGGCACACCAAAAACAAAAGCCGCAGTGCATGACGCGCTGCGGCTTTTTGCCTTGGTGCCCCGAGGGGCACCAGCGGCTGAACGAATTACTTCAGCGACAGAATCCAGGCCACCAGCTTCTTGGCGTCGGCCTCGTTCACTTGTGCGTTGGCGGGCATGGGCACGGGGCCCCAGACGCCCTTGCTGCCCTTCATCACATGCTCGACCAGGGTGGCGTCCGCGCCCTTGCCAGCGTACTTCTTGGCCACTTCCTTGTAGGCTGGGCCTACCACCTTCTTGTCGACGGCATGGCAGGCCATGCAGTTCTTGGACTTGGCCAGGGCTTCATCGGCCATGGCGGGAGCGGCAACCGACAGTGCCATTGCAAGGGTGATCAAGGAGCGTTTCATCGCGTGGTTTCCTCTAGGGGTTGGGGTACATTTAGCCTTCAATGGGATTGTAGTGTTCATGGTTGACGGGCTACAAATAAAAGCTCGCACGGCATTGGGGGAAGCGATCATGTATGCGTTGTTGTTGGGCATCACGTTGATATTGCTCAAGTATCTGGAGGTCGGCCCGGTGGCCAACTGGTCATGGTGGTGGGTGCTGTCACCCTTTGCCGCGGCCGTTGCCTGGTGGGCCTGGGCCGATGCCACGGGCTACACCAAGCGCAAGGCCATGGAGAAGATGGATCAGCGCAAGCAAGACCGTATCAACAAGCACAAGGAAGCCTTGGGCATGAAAACCCGCCGCCCGCGCTGACAGCGCTGGCATGGTGCGCAGGCCGCAGTCCCGCAGTCGCCAGGGCTGCGGTTTTTTGTTGCTTGAGATGCTATGTTATGTATAGCGTTTTGCGCTTGCTACATAAGGGCTAGCGTCGTTTTTCATCAAAATCATCGAGTACCGCACCCTTGCTGGCGCTGGAGGCGTTGAAGGCGAACTTGGCCTGCACGCCGCGCGTGTAGCGCGGTGCTGGCGGCGTCCAGCCGGCGCGCCGGCGCGCCAGCTCCTCGTCGCTCACGTTCAGCTGCAGCAGCAACTGGTGCGCGTCTATGGTGATGCTGTCGCCCTCGTGAACGAAGGCGATGTTGCCGCCCACTGCCGCCTCGGGCGCCACATGGCCCACGACCATGCCCCAGGTGCCGCCGGAGAAGCGCCCGTCGGTGATCAGGCCCACGCTCTCGCCCAGTCCCTCGCCCACCAGCGCGCCGGTGGGCGCCAGCATTTCGGGCATGCCGGGCCCGCCCTTGGGGCCCAGGTAGCGCAGCACCATCACGTCACCGGCCTTGATCTTGCCGGCCAGGATGGCGGCCAGCGCCGACTGCTCGTCGTCAAAGACGCGTGCCGGGCCGGTGATGACGGGGTTCTTCAGGCCGGTGATCTTGGCCACCGCACCCTCGGGACTCAGGTTGCCCTTGAGGATGGCCAGGTGGCCCTGGGCGTACAGCGGCTGGCCGATGGGGCGGATCACGTCCTGGTCGGCACGCGGTGTGTCAGGCACGTCTTTCAATGTCTCGGCGATGGTCTTGCCCGTGATGGTCATGCAGTCGCCATGCAGCAGGCCGGCGTTCAAAAGCATCTTCATGACCTGCGGAATGCCGCCGGCCTTGTGCAGATCCACGGCCAGATATTTGCCGCTGGGCTTCATGTCGCAGAACACCGGCACCTTCTTGCGCATGCGCTCGAAGTCGTCGATGTTCCATTCAACCCCCGCCGCGTGCGCAATGGCCAGGAAGTGCAGCACGGCATTGGTTGAGCCGCCCACGGCCATGATCACGGCGACCGCGTTCTCGATCGATTGGCGTGTGACGATGTCGCGGGGTTTGAGGTCGCGGCGTATGGCCTCGATCAGTACCCTGGCCGACTCGCGCGCCGAGTCCACCTTTTCCTGGTGCGGGTTGGCCATGGTGCTGGAGTAGGGCAGGCTCATGCCCAGCGCCTCGAACGAGCTGCTCATGGTGTTGGCGGTGTACATGCCGCCGCAGGAGCCGGTGCCGGGAATGGCGTGCTGCTCTATGTCCTTCAGTTCCTGGTCGCTGATCTTGCCGGCGGCGTTCTCACCCACGGCCTCGAAGACGCTGACGATGTTCAGGTCGCAGCCGTGCAGGCAGCCCGGCTCTATGGTGCCGCCATACACATAGATGCTGGGCACGTTGGCGCGCAGCATGCCCATCATGCCGCCGGGCATGTTCTTGTCGCAGCCGCCAATGACCACGCAGCCATCCATCCACTGGCCCTGCACGCAGGTCTCCACGCAGTCGGCAATCACCTCGCGGCTGACCAGGCTGTACTTCATGCCCTCGGTGCCCATGGCCATGCCGTCGCTGATGGTGGGCGTGCCAAAGGTCTGGGCGTTGCCGCCCGCCGCGCGTATGCCGTCCACCGCCGCGTCGGCCAGCCTTTGTAGGCCGCTGTTGCAGGGCGTGATGGTGCTGTGCCCGTTGGCCACGCCGACCATGGGCTTGTTGAAGTCGGCCTCGGTGTAGCCCATGCCGTAGTACATGGAGCGGTTGGCGGCGCGCGCCTTGCCCTGGGTGATATGGGCCGAGCGGCGGTTCAGTGGCAGAGGGTCGGTCATGATGGTCTTGGCGCTGTGGCTGGGGCCTGCAAGTGTGGGCGCCTGGCCTGCGACTGTCCAGCCGCTGCGACATAATGAAATGGTTTTGCCCATGGCCCGGCTCAAGAGGCGCGCGCCATGGTGTACACCGGCCCGCAATTGCGCGGGCCGTCGCATTCCTCCCCCCGAGACATTCCTTTTTCGCAATCACCATGCCCGCATACCGTTCCAAGACCTCCACCCATGGCCGCAACATGGCCGGTGCCCGCGCCCTGTGGCGCGCCACCGGCATGAAGGATGCAGACTTCTCCAAGCCCATCATCGCGGTGGTCAACTCGTTCACGCAGTTCGTGCCCGGCCATGTGCACCTGAAGGATCTGGGCCAGCTGGTGGCCCGCGAGATCGAGGCCGCCGGCGGCGTGGCCAAGGAATTCAACACCATCGCCGTGGACGACGGCATCGCCATGGGCCACGACGGCATGCTGTACTCGCTGCCCAGCCGCGACATCATTGCCGACAGCGTGGAATACATGGTCAACGCACATTGCGCCGACGCCATGGTCTGCATCAGCAACTGCGACAAGATCACGCCCGGCATGCTGATGGCCGCGATGCGCCTGAACATTCCGGTGATCTTCGTCTCCGGCGGCCCCATGGAGGCCGGGAAGGCCCAGCTGGCCGTGCCGGGGCAGGGCAAGCTGACGTTCACCAAGAAGCTGGATCTGATCGACGCCATGGTCATGGCCGCCGACGACAAGGCCAGCGACGCCGACGTGGCCGAGGTGGAGCGTTCGGCCTGCCCCACTTGCGGTTCCTGCTCGGGCATGTTCACCGCCAATTCGATGAACTGCCTGACCGAGGCGCTGGGCCTGTCGCTGCCCGGCAATGGCACGGTGCTGGCCACGCATGCCGACCGCGAGCAGCTGTTCAAGCGCGCCGGCCGGCGCATCGTGGAACTGGCGCGTGAGTATTACGAGCAGGACAACGCGCGCATCCTGCCGCGCGCCGTGGGTTTCAAGGCCTTCGAGAACGCGATGACGCTGGACATCGCCATGGGTGGCTCCACCAACACCATCCTGCACCTGCTGGCCATCGCACAAGAGGCCGAGATCGCCTTCACCATGGACGACATCGACCGCCTCTCGCGCGTCGTGCCGCAGCTGTGTAAGGTGGCGCCCAACACCGACAAGTACCACATCGAGGACGTGCACCGCGCCGGCGGCATCTTCGGCATCCTGGGCGAGCTGGAACGTGCCGGCCGCCTGCATACCGACGTGCCCACCATCCACGCGCCCACCCTGGGCGAGGCGATTGCGCAATGGGACATCTGCCTCACGCAGGACGAGGCCGTGCACAACTTCTTCAAGGCCGGCCCGGGCGGCATTCCCACCCAGGTTGCGTTCAGCCAGGCGAGCCGCTGGCCCAGCCTGGATCTGGACCGCGCCGAGGGCTGCATACGCTCCTACGACCACGCCTTCAGCAAGGAAGGCGGCCTGGCCGTGCTCACCGGCAACATCGCGCAAAAGGGCTGTGTGGTGAAGACCGCGGGCGTGGATGACTCCATCCTGGTGTTCGAGGGCCCGGCGCATGTGGTCGAGTCGCAGGACGAGGCCGTGGCCAACATCCTGGCCGACAAGGTCAAGGCGGGCGACGTGGTCGTGGTGCGCTACGAAGGCCCCAAGGGCGGCCCCGGCATGCAGGAGATGCTCTACCCCACCAGCTACATCAAGAGCAAGGGCCTGGGCAAGGCCTGCGCGCTGCTGACCGACGGGCGCTTCTCGGGCGGCACCTCGGGCCTGTCGATCGGCCACTGCTCGCCCGAGGCCGCGGCCGGCGGCGCCATCGGCCTGGTGCGAAACGGCGACCGCATCCGCATCGACATCCCCAACCGCACGATCAACGTGCTGGTTAGCGACGAGGAACTGGCGCGCCGGCGCCAACAGCAGGCTGCCCTGGGCTGGAAGCCGGCCCAGCCGCGTCCGCGCAAGGTCTCGGCGGCGCTCAAGGCCTATGCCAAGCTGGTCACCAGCGCCGACACCGGCGCGGTGCGCGACCTGTCGCTGCTGGATTGATGGACATGTCCGAGCTGCACCAGCGCATCGCCACCAGCTTCAACGCCCAGGGCCTGATGACCACGCTGGGTGCGCGCCTGGTGTTGGTGCAGGACGGCGAGGTGCACATCGAGCTGCCGTTCTCGCCGCACCTGACGCAGCAGCAGGGCTTCGTGCATGCGGGTGTCGTCACCAGCATCGTGGACAACGCCTGCGGCTATGCGGCGCTGACCAGGTCACCGCCCGGCTGCGAGGTGGTGACGGCGGAGTTCAAGACCAACTTCATGCGGCCGGCCATCGGGGCGCGCTTCCTGGCCGTGGGCCGGGTGCAGAACGCGGGGCGCATGCTCACCGTGTGCACGGGCGAGGTGCGTGCGTTTACCGGCGACGGGCCCGAGTACAAGCTGGTGGCCCTGATGCAGGCCACCATGGTCAATGTGCCGGCGAACGCCTGACTACGAACCGGTCTGCGATTGCAGGTAGTTCTGCAGGCCCACCTTGTCGATCAGGCCGATCTGCTTTTCCAGCCAATAGGCGTGGTCTTCCTCGGTGTCGCGCAGCTGGGCCAGCAGCAGGTCGCGGCTCACATAGTCGTGGTGTGACTCGCACAGGGCGATGGCCGACTTCAGGTGCTTGCGCACGCTGTATTCGGTGTCCAGGTCCTTGCGCAGCATCTCCTGGACGCTCTCGCCCGGCGTGAAGGCGTGCGGGCGCATGTCGGGCTTGCCCTCCAGCATGAGGATGCGGCGCAGGATGGCGTCGGCATGCTCGGTCTCTTCCTGCATCTCGTGGTTCAGGCGCTCGTACAGGCGCACGAAGCCCTGATCCTCGTACTGGCGCGAGTGGATGAAGTACTGGTCGCGCGCGGCCAGTTCGCCGCGCAGCAGTTCCTTGAGGCAGTCGATGACGGCGGTATGGCCTTGCATGGTGTTGCTCTGTCGTGGGTTGCTGTGGTCCCGAGTATCGCGCGCCACGGGCGGCGATTCAAATTTGGCCGCCATACAGCTGCGGCACAATCGCCGCCATGCTGATGTACCCGCAGATCGACCCCGTGGCCCTGCAGATCGGGCCCGTTGCCATTCACTGGTATGGCCTGACCTATCTGGCCGCCTTTGGCCTGTTCATGTTGCTGGGCCTGCGCCGCCTGCACCATGAGCCCTATGCCTCGCTCACGGGCGAGCAGGCCTGGTCGCGCAAGGATGTGGAGGACATTCTGTTCCTGGGCGTGCTGGGGGTGGTGATAGGCGGGCGGCTGGGCTACTGCCTGTTCTACAAGCCCGGCTACTACCTGACGCACCCGCTGGAGATCTTCTACGTGTGGCAGGGCGGCATGAGCTTTCATGGCGGGCTCTTGGGCGTGATCGGCTCCATGCTGTGGTTTGCGCGCTCGCGCCACAGGCCCTGGCTGCAGGTGGCGGACTTTGTCGCGCCCTGCGTGCCCACCGGGCTGGCGGCCGGGCGCATAGGCAACTTTATCAACGGCGAGCTGTGGGGGCGCATGGCCTCGCCCGACCTGCCCTGGGCTATGGTGTTTCCGCAAAGCGGCTCCATGCTGCCGCGCCACCCGTCGCAGATCTACCAGTTCCTGCTTGAAGGCCTGTTGCTGTTCGTGCTGCTGTGGCTGTATGCGCGCCGCCCGCGCCGGCGCGGCGAGGTGGCGGCGGCCTTCCTGGTGGGCTATGGCGTGCTGCGTTTCACGGCGGAATATTTCCGCGAGCCCGACAGTTTTTTGGGTCTGCTGCCCCTGGGCATGAGCATGGGCCAGTGGCTGTGCGTGCCCATGGTGCTGGCGGGCGTGGGCATGTGGCTGTGGGCGCAACGGCAGCGCGCGTGATGCCGCGCGGCGGCCAGCCGCACCACTACGTCGGCCTGCCCTGGGCCTGGGCCACGAGCAGGGCCACGACATCCTCGCAGGCGGCGAGCACGCTCTCGCTGCCTTCGGCCACGCGTTCGGCGCCGGCGCGCATGGCGGCCAGTTCCTTGCTGGCAAACAGCGCCTGCTGGTACCGCTCCCAGGCCCGGCGCAGGCGCGTGGCGGCGGCGCGCGCGGCGGGGGCCGCATGGCCCGAGTTTTCCAGCTGCGTCAGCACCGAGGTGAAATGCGCGCGGCTCAGGTGCATTTCCATGTCGGCGGGAGCCTCGTACAGCTCCCAGGTGCGGTAGAAGTAAAACTTGGCCATGCGCTGCGACAGCATGCGCTGGCGCCCGGCCAGGCCGATCAGGTATTCCAGCGGCGAGCCATTGGTGTTGCCGTATGACACGGTGAGGTAGTGGGCGGCGCTCTGCAGCGTCTCGTTGGCGTCATACAGCGCGGCCGCGCCAGTGCGGCTGGGCTCTCCGATCAACAGTGCCCTGAATTGCGACCAGAGGGTTTGCAGTTGCGGCAGGCTGGCCTGTACCGCCGGGTTGGGCATGAAGGTCTTGAGCGCGGCCAGGTGGGCTTCATACCGGCTGACGGACTCTTGCAGCAGCGTGCGAGCGCTGTCGCCGGCAATCGACTGACCCCATTGCAGATAGGCCTTGGTGCAGCGCTGCGACAGCATGCGCAGCCGCCCCGCCATGTCGATGGCCCGGGGCGTATCCAGCCGCTGCGCAGGCGTCGCCTGGGCGAATGCCGCACGGGGCAGGGCGGCAAGGGCCGCGCCGCAGACGAGACTGGCGCAAAACTGGAACCTGTCCATGAAAACCTCCCGCTGCAAGAAGGCGCAAGGGGCGCTGCGCCCCCATTCCTGGCCGCCGTGGCAGCCAGTATAGGCGGGCACGCTGGCCCGTCAGCGCGGCGCCGACTCGCGCTCCTGCAGGGCGCGCCACTGCACCTTGCCGGTGCCGGACTTGGGCAGGCTGTCCACGAACGAGACCAGGCGCGGGCTCTTGTAGGCCGCCATGTGGCCATGGGCCCAGTCCACGATGTCCTGCTCGCTCACCTGGCCCCTGAAGGCCTCGCGCAACACCACCACGGCCTTCACGGTCTCGCCGCGGCGCGCGTCCTGCGCGGCGATCACGCAGACCTCCTGGATCGCAGGGTGGGCGTACATCAGGGCCTCGACCTCGGCCGGCCAGACCTTGTAGCCCGAGGCGTTGATCATGCGCTTGAGCCTGTCCACCATGTAGAAGTAGCCGTCTTCATCGGTGCGCGCCAGGTCGCCGGTGCGCAGGAAGCGCTTGCCATCCAGAGTGACGAAGGCCTGGGCCGTGGCCTCGGCCTGGCCCCAGTAGCCCTGCATGAGCTGCGGGCCATGGACGATGATCTCGCCCACCTCGCCGGGCGGTAGTTCCGTGAAGGTGGCGGGATCGACCACGCGCGCATCCACGTCGAAGATGGGTATGCCCAGGCATTGTTTGCGTGGCCTGTCGGGCGGGTTGATATGCGTGGCGGCCATGGTCTCTGACATGCCGTAGCCCTCGATGTAGTCCAGCTGGCACAGCTCCTGGAGCTTGGCCGCAACGGCCTCGGGCATGGCCGCGCCGCCGCCGCTCAGGCGCCTGATGCTGGACAGGTCGTACTCGGCCAGGCGCGGGTTGGACAGCAAGTCCACCACCATGGTCACGATCATCTGCGTGTTCGTCACGCGGTAGCGCGCTATCAGCTGCGCGGCGGCGTCACGATCCCAGCGCGGCAGCAGCACGATGGTGGAGCCGGTAAACAAAGGGCCGTTCATGCCGCCTTGCATGCCCGTCACATGGAACAGCGGCAGCACCGTCAGCGACACGGCGTCGGGCGTGGTGCCCATCCAGACGCCGCCGGAGACGGTGTTGTACATGACGCCGCGGTGCGTGTGCATGCAGCCCTTGGGGTGGCCCGTGGTGCCCGAGGTGTAGGGCATTACCGCCAGGTCGTCGGGGCCAGTGGCGATGGGCGCGGGGCGCAGGCCGGCGGCCAGGGCGTCCACCCAGGCCCAGGCGCCGGGCTCATCGAGCGGCTCGCGCGGCGCGCTCACGAAGGCTGGCACGGCCAGGTCGGTAGGCGTCGTGAGGTAGTCGCCATAGGCCGCCACCACGGCGTGGCGCAGGCCCGGGGCCTGCGCGTCGGCGGCTGCGGCCGCCAGGCCTTCGCGCAGCAGCGGGCGCACCTGGGCCCACAAGTCCTGCGGCGCGAGGATGGTGCGCGCGCCGGCATCCATCACGTAGTGGCGCAGCTCCTCGGTCAGGTTCATCGGGTTTACCGGCACCACCACCGCGTCGGCGCGCAGGATGGCGTAGTAGCCAATGACGAACTGCGGGCTGTTCTGCAGGTACAGCAGCACGCGGTCACCCCGGCGCACGCCGCAGCGCTGCTGCAGGTGGGCCGCCAGGCGTTCGCTCTCGTCCTGCAGGCGCGCATAGCTGATGGCCGCGTCGTAGAACACCAGCGCCGCCTTGTCCGGGTAGCGCATGGCCGAGACCTCGAGGTTGCGGTACAGGTGCGTGGTCGGCAGTGTCAGGTGCTGCGGCAGCAGGCGCGGCCAATGGGCCAGGTGGCGCTTGGACATGGCGTGCCTCAGCGCTTGTCCAGCGCCATGTAGCGGGCCAGCTCCATCTTGCCGATCTGGTTGCGGTGCACCTCGTCGGGGCCGTCGGCAAAGCGCAGCGTGCGCGCATGGGCGTAGGCGGCGGCCAGCGGAAAGTCGTCCGACACGCCGGCGCCGCCATGCACCTGCATGGCCCAGTCGATCACCTGGCAGGCCATGCTGGGGGCGGCCACCTTGATCATGGCGATTTCCTTTTGCGCGACCTTGTTGCCCACGGTGTCCATCATGTAGGCGGCGTTGAGCACCAGAAAGCGCGCCTGGTCGATCAGGATGCGCGCGTTGGCGATGCGCTCGCGTGTCACGCCCTGGTCGGCCACCGGACGGTGGAAGGCCACGCGGCCCAAGGCGCGCCGGCACATCAGCTCCAGCGCGCGCTCGGCCACGCCAATCAGGCGCATGCAGTGGTGGATGCGCCCCGGGCCCAGGCGCCCCTGGGCGATCTCGAAGCCGCGGCCCTCGCCCAGCAGCACGTTGGCGACCGGCACGCGCACGTTGTCAAAGCTCACCTCGCCGTGGCCGTGCGGCGCGTGGTCGTAGCCAAAGACGGACAGGGGGCGCTCCATGGTCACCCCCGGGGTTTTCATGGGCACCAGGATCATGGACTGCTGGCGGTGGCGGCTGGCGTGGCCGGGGTCGGTCTTGCCCATGAAGATCAGGATCTCGCAGCGCGGATCGGGCGCGCCCGATGTCCACCACTTGCGGCCGTTGATCACGTATTCGTCGCCCACGCGCTCTATGCGCGCCTCGATGTTGGTGGCGTCCGACGAGGCCACGGCGGGCTCGGTCATGGCGAAGGCCGAGCGGATCTTGCCGTCCAGCAGCGGCAGCAGCCAGCGCTGTTGCTGCTCGGGCGTGGCGTAGCGCACCAGGGTTTCCATGTTGCCGGTGTCGGGCGCCGAGCAGTTGAAGGCCTCGGGCGCCACATGCGAGCGGCCCATGATTTCGCACAGCGGCGCGTATTCCAGGTTTGTGAGGCCGGCGCCGTATTGGGATTCGGGCAGGAACAGGTTCCACAGCCCGGCGGCGCGGGCCTTGGCCTTCAAGTCCTCCATCACCCGCGTGGGTTGCCAGGCGTTGCCGGCGCGGCGGTTGGCCTCCACCTCGGCGTGGTAGACGGCCTCGGCCGGGTAGATATGTTCATCCATGAAGGCCGTGAGGCGCTGTTGCAGATCGACGACCTTGGGGGAGTAGGAGAAGTCCATGAGAGAGTCCCTTTTAAATAATCAGATCAGGCTGGCGCCGCCGTCCACGACCAGCCCCTGGCCGGTGATGTGGCGCGAGGCGTTCGAGGCCAGGAACACCACCGCGCCCATCAAATCCTCGTCGCCGCCAATGCGGCGCAACGGCGTGCGCTCGACCAGTGCTGGCCCGAGCTTGTCGATCAGGCCGCTGGCCAGCTTGCTCGGAAAGAAACCCGGGCAGATGGCGTTCACGCGGATGCCGTAGGGCCCCCATTCCGACGCCAGCGTGCGCGCGAAGTGCAGCGCCGCGGCCTTGGAGGTGTTGTAGGCGATGGTGTTCATGCCCGGCGGCGTGCCCTTGAGCGCGGCCACCGAGGCGGTGATGATGATGTTGCCCCGGCCCTTGGGGATCATCACGCGCCTGCCCACCTCGCGCGAGAGGAAGAAGGGTGCGTTCACGTTCAGATCCATCACCTTGTTCCAGGCGGCGTCGGGGTAGTCCTCGGCCTTGGCGCCCCAGGTGGCGCCGGCGTTGTTGACCAGGATGTCGATGGTGCCAAAGCGTGCCAGCACCTGATCGACCATGGCCGGTATCTGCTCGAACTTTGAGAGGTCGTTGACGATGGTCTCGACCTCGTAGCCCAGGCCCTCCAGCTGCGCCCTGGCCTGGGCCAGTTCGTCGGCCTTGCGCGCCGTGATGGCCAGCCTGGCACCCATCTCGCCCAGCGCCTGGGCCATCTGCAGGCCCAGCCCGCGCGAGCCGCCGGTGACCAGGGCCACCTGGCCGGTCAGATCGAAAAGTTGCTTCACGCTCATCGCTTTGTCTCCTTGGAAGGCTGGGGCTGCAGCAGCACCCAGGGCGATGGAGCCATGGGTGGTGCAGATGCTGGCGGCAGGGTGCTCATGAACCCTGGCTGTGGCCAGGCGGATGGGCCACTGGGGCATGGGGGTGGATGCTATGGGGGCGTCCAGGCCCTGTCTGTCACCTATGAAACTCGCAGGCGCTGCAGGGCGTGGTTGGGTTGCCAACGATGCGGCTTCCAGGCCCAATCCAAGGCCTGTTCATAATCAGATAAAAAAATGGCTGTAGCACTTTATGGATAAGCGCAAACAGCTATAAATATTATAGTAAACAACCTACCTGGCGGTAGGCCAGCGCGGGCATCAGGCCTGGCCGCTGGCGCGCACGCGTGCGCCACTCAGGCTGGGGGCGGGCAGGGGTTCGGCCGGGCTGCCGGGGCGCACCGGGGCAAAGCGGCCGGCGTTCCAGTCGTCCAGCGCGCTTTGCAGCTCGGCCTGGTTGCGCGCCACCAGGTTCCACCAGATGAGGATGTCCTCGCCCAAGGGCTCGCCACCCAGCAGCAGCCATTGCGCCGCGGCGTCGCAGCGCGCATCGAGGGTCGTGCGGCCGGGCGCGAAGTACAGCCACTCGCCCGGCGCCAGTGGCTCGCCGGCCACCGTGGCCGCGCCGCGCAGCACCATGGCGGCGTATTCAAACCCGGGTTGCAGAGGCAGTTGGGTCTGGGCCGGGCCGGTGCTGGCCATGTCCAGGCCCACCAGCGGTGTGTAGACCTGGGCCGGCGCCGTCTGGCCCAGGGCGCTGCCGGCGAGCACGGTGGCGCGCCAGCCGCCGGCGTCCACCTGGGGCAGCTCGGGGTAGTTCTCGAATGCCGGCGCGCAATGGCGCTGCGCGTCGGGCAGGGCAATCCACAGTTGAGCGGCGTGCAGGCGCGCGCCCTCCAGCAGCGAATCCTCGGTATGCGCTATGCCGCGCCCGGCGGTCATCAGGTTCACCTGGCCGGGGCGAATGGTCTGCTCGTTGCCCAGCGAGTCACGGTGCACCACCTCGCCCTCGATCATCCAGGTGAAGGTCTGCAGGCCGATATGCGGGTGCGCCCCGACATGCATGCCCTTGCCCGGCGCGAACTGCACCGGCCCCAGGTGATCCAGAAAACACCAGGCGCCCACGGTGCGCCGTTCGCGGTGCGGCAGGGCACGCAGGATGCGCGTGTCCTCGCCGATCACGGTGGCGCGTGCGCCGTAGCGCTGCGGCGATGTTTCGCGTTGGCTGTCGGTCATGGCACGGCTCCTTTTCAATGGGTGAAATGCCCGCGGTTGAAGTCGTCGATGGCCTGCGCGATCTGCTGCTCGCTGTTCATCACGAACGGCCCGTAGCCGACCACCGGCTCGGCGATGGGCTCGCCCGCCAGCAGCAACAGCTTGGCATCTTCTTGCGCGGCCAGGGTCAGCTGCGTGCCCTGTGTGGACAAGCTGGCCATCTCGGCGGCGCCCAGCGTCGTGCCGTCATTGATCTGCACAGTGCCGGCCAGCACCACGACCAGCGTGCTCCAGCCCTCGGGTTGCGCCAGCTGCAGCCGGTGGCCGGCCGCCAGGCGCATGTCCAGCACATTCATGGGCGTGAAGCTGTGCGCCGGCCCCTGCCGGCCGTCGAAGCTGCCGGCGATCACGCGCACCCGGCCGGCGCCACCCGGCAGCGCCACGGCCGGGATCTGCGCGTCCAGGATGGCCTGGTAGCGCGCCGGCGTCATCTTCTGGCTGGCGGGCAGGTTGACCCACAGCTGCACCATCTCGAACGGGCCGCCGCTGGCGGCGTAGGCGCTGGAGTGGAACTCCTCGTGGATGATGCCGCCGCCGGCGGTCATCCACTGCACGTCGCCCGCTCCGATGATGCCGCCGGCGCCGGTGGAGTCGCGGTGCTCCACCTCGCCGTCGTAGACGATGGTCACGGTCTCGAAGCCCCGGTGCGGGTGGCTGCCCACCCCGCGGCGCGCCGTGGTGGGCGTGAAGGTGGTGGGCGCCGCGTAGTCCAGCAGCAGAAAGGGGCTGCGCTCGGCCACGCCCGCGCCGCTGTAGCCAAACAGGCCATGCACGGGAAAGCCGTCGCCGACCCAGTGGCGCTCTGGCGCGCTGCGGGTGGAGAGCACGGTCTTGTGGGTGTTTTGGGTCATCACACACTCCGGTGTAGCCGCGGCGACGGGCTTGCGCTGGCCTGCCGCAAGGTGGGCGCCAGCCTGACTGCGGCGCGATGATGGGATGGTAGGGGCCATCCCGGCAAAGACAAGGGCGCAAAAGCCGGCTTCACTGTCCTGGCGGATGGCACCATGGATCCGGCCGTAGGGGATAGCACCGATCATGGTGCGAGTCCTGGATCGCCATAATTATGAAAAATTATGCGAAATCACATGTTTTCGCGTTGTTCTGCCTGTCATTGGAGGGCCACCGGGCTCCGTGAATCGCCACCATGCGCAGCATTGCCGACTCCTTGCACCACCAGGCCGCCGAGACGCTGCGCCAGCAGATCTTTGCCGGCGCTCTGGGGCCGGGCAGTTTTGTCGACGAGGCGGCGCTGTGCGAGCAGCTGGCCGTCTCGCGCACGCCGCTGCGCGAGGCGCTCAAGGTGCTGGTGGCCGAGGGGCTGCTGCGCCACGAGCCGCGCCGTGGCTGCTTCGTGGCCGAGATCACCGCGCGCGACGTGGATCAGATCTTCCCGGTGATGGCGCTGCTGGAGGGGCGCGCGGCATACGAGGCCACCGAGCGCGCCGGCCCGGCCGACATCGCCGCGCTGGAGCTGCTGCACCAGCGCCTGCGCGAGCATGCCGGGGCGGGCCGCATCACCGAGTATTACGAGGCCAATTACGCCATCCACGAGGCCTTCATCACCCTGGCCGACAACCGCTGGCTGGCCCAGGTGATAGGCGACCTGCGCAAGATCCTGCGCCTGGCGCGCCACCAGACGCTGCATGTGCCGGGCCGCCTGCAGCAAAGCCTGGCCGAGCATCTGCAGGTGTTTGCCGCGCTCAAGAGCGGCGACGCCGGCGCCGCCGAGCAGGCCATGCGCCAGCATCTTCTGGCCCAGCGCGAGGCGCTGCGCGAACTGGCCCGCAACCCCCCCTCCCGCATAGCACCATGAACAACGCCACCTCCGCCTGGATTTCGCGCAGCGTCGATCGCCTGCGGCCCGCCAAAGGCAAGGCAGCTGCGGCCAAGGACAAGCCCGGGGACGGCCCGGGCGAGCCCCAGTCCGGGCGCAGTACGCACGAGCGCCTGGCGGCCACGCTGCGCCGTGGCGGCGAGGCCTTGTCGCCGCGCGCGCTGCGTCAGCTGCTGGCCCAGCTGCAGGATGTGCTGGCGCCGCGCGTGAGCGAGATCGAGGGCGGGCGCCGCGCCCAGGCCGTGGCCACCTGGTATGGCCAGGCCGAGCCGGCCCAGCGGCGCGATCTGTGGCTGCTGATGGGCGAACAGTTCGTGCCCGACGCCGCGCGCATGAAGAACGCCCAGCAGCGTTACCAGGCCGCCCTGGGCACGGCCGACGAGCCCCAGGCCGAGGCCCAGCTGCGCCGCGCGCTGAATTCGCCGCGCACGCGGCTGCTGCAGCGCTTTGCCGCCTTTCCCGAGGGCATGCGTTTTCTGGTGGACTTGCGCGCCGAGCTGCTGCCCCATCTGAAGGCCGACCAATGCCTGTTGCCGCTGGAGGCCGAGCTGGAGCAGTTGTTCTCCACCTGGTTTGACGTCGCCTTTCTGGAGCTCAGACGCCTGTCCTGGGACTCGCCCGCGTCGCTGATCGAAAAGCTCATCAAGTACGAGGCGGTGCACGACATCCGCAGCTGGGACGACCTGAAGAATCGCCTGGACAGCGACCGGCGCTGCTATGGCTTCTTTCACCCGCGCCTGCCCAATGAGCCGCTGATCTTCGTCGAGGTGGCGCTGACGGATGAAATCTCCGACAGCATCACACCGCTGCTGGACGAATCGGCCGCGCCGTCTGACATACAGCGCGCCAGCACGGCGATTTTTTACTCCATCAGCAACACCCAGGCCGGGCTGCGCGGCGTGAGCTTTGGCGACTCGCTGATCAAGCATGTGGTGGAGACGCTGCAGCAGGAGTTTCCGCGCCTGCGCCATTTCGCCACGCTCTCGCCCATCCCGGGCTTTCGCGCCTGGCTGCAGAAGAACTGCGCAACGCAGCTGGAGCTGCTGGACGCCAAGCGCCTGGCCGAGCTGGGCCGCGCCGTCGGCTTTGAGCCCAAGGGCGCCAAGGACCTGCCGGCCCAGGTGCTGGCCGCAGCCGACAAGGCGCTGGAGCTGGCGCCCCGGTCGGCGCTGCGCCAGCTGCTCCAGCAATGGGCCGCGCGCTACCTGGCGCGCGAGCTGCAGGATGGCAAGCCGCTGGATCCCGTGGCGCGTTTTCACCTGGGCAACGGCGCGCGCGTGGAGCGGCTGAACTGGGCCGCGGACCCCTCGGCCAAGGGCCTGAAGCAGTCCTTTGGACTGATGGTCAACTACCTGTACGACTTGAAGCGCATCGACAAGCACCGCGACCTGCTGGCTCAGGCCAAGGTGCCGGTGTCGGGCGACATCGAGGATCTGTGCCGCCCTTGACGCAGTGCGGGCAGGGCATTTTTTTCATAACACCAAGGAGACAAATTCATGCAACACCAGGATCACACCACGCGCTTCACGCAGCTGTCGAGCCGGCGCGACCTGTTGCGCACGGCCGGGGCGGCGGGCCTGGCCCTGGCCACGGGCGCTGCCTGGGCGCAGGGCGCCAGCGGCTGGCCGTCCAAGCCGGTGAACCTGATCGTGCCCTTTCCGGCAGGTGGCGGCACGGATGCGTTTGCGCGCCCGCTGGCGGCGCAGTTTTCCAAGTCCACGGGCAAGACCCTGGTCATCGACAACCGCGGCGGCGCGGGCGGCACGGTGGGCGCCAGCGCGGCGGCCAAGGCGCCGGCCGATGGCTACAACCTGTTCATGGGCGGCGTGCACCATGTGATCGCGCCCTCCATGTACCCGCGGCTGGACTACGACATCGAGAAGGACTTCATCCCCCTGGCCCTGCTGGCCAAGGTGCCGCAGGTGCTGGTGGTGAACCCGCGCAACGTCACGGTGAGCGATTTCAGACAGTTCATGGAGCTGGTCAAGGCCAATCCGGCCAAGCTCAACTACGCATCGGCCGGCGCGGGCACCTCGCACCATCTGGCGGGTGAGCTGTTCAAGCTGCAGACGGGCACCTTCATCACCCACATTCCGTACCGCGGCGCGGGCCCGGCGCTGCAGGACTTGATAGCCGGCAACGTGGACATGCTGTTCGACGGCCTGGGCTCGTCGGCAGCGCATATCAAGGGCGGGCGCATCCGGGCGCTGATGGTCTCGGGCGCCAGCCGCAACCCGGCCTTCCCCGACGTGCCCTGCGCCGCCGAGCTGGGCCTGCCGGACTACACCGTCTCCACCTGGTACGGCCTGTGGGCGCCCAAGGGCACGCCGGCCGACGTGCAGGCGCGCATCGTCGAAGAGATGCGCAAGCTGGGCAACGCCGAGGAGATCAAGACCATCTGGGCCGGCAACGGCGCCGAGTTTGGCCAGCTGTCGCAGGCGGACTTCCAGAAGATGGTCAGTGGCGAGGTCAAGCGCTGGGCGCAGGTGGTCAAGGCATCGGGCGCCAGGCTGGAGTGAGTTCATTCAACGAGAGAAAGAGCGATTGCATGTCGGGTGAAGTTGTCGCGGCCATGGCCGCAGCGGAGGCCGCCGGCCGCGGCGTGCTGCGCGTGACGCTGCGCCACGATGGGCGGCTGAACGCCATGAGCCGCGCCATGTGGCGCCACTTGCGCTCTGTTTTCGAGAGCGTTCAACGCAGTATTGACGTGCGCTGCGTGCTCATAGAGGGCGCAGGGCAGGCATTCTGCGCGGGCGGTGACATCTCCGAGTACCCGGACTTTCGCTTCGATGTCGCGCAGCTGCGTGACTTTCACGAAAACGACGTCTGGGGCGGCCTGTCGGCCATGCTGGCCTGCGACGTGCCCATCGTCGCGCGCATTGCTGGCGCCTGCATGGGCGCGGGCGTGGAGATCGCCAGCTGCTGCGACATCCGCATCGCCGAAACCGGCGCGCGCTTTGGCGCGCCCATCGCCAAGCTCGGCTTTCCGATGGCGCCGCGCGAGGCGGCCCTGGTGGCCGGCGCGGTGGGCGACGTGACCGCGCGCCAGATGTTGCTGGAGGCCGCCACTTTCGATGCCGCCGAGATGGCCCGACGGGGCTTTCTGAGCCGCGTCGTCGAGGCCGACCAGCTGGAGGCCCAGGCCGTTGGCGCCGCGCTGCGCATTGCCGCGCTGGCGCCGGGTGCGGCGCGCATGAACAAACAGACCCTGCGCGCGTTTCAAGCACAAAAAATACCTACAACGCCCGACCACCAAGCGCAAATAGCTATTAAAACAATAGTTGATCCGTACGCCTATGCCGACAGCGCCGAGCACCGCGAGGGCATCACCGCCTTCCTGGAGAAGCGCTCCCCTGTATTTTGATTTTGGCTTGCACACACCATGAGCACCTCCAACCAGAACCTCTTTGCCGCTCTGCGCGCCGCCTTTCCCGCCGACCTGGAGCAGATCGCGGTGGAGACCATGTCCGCCAGCGGCGAGCCGCTGCTCTACAGCTGGCGCGACCTCGATCGCGCCAGCGCCCGCATCGCCAACCTGCTGGCCGCGCTCGAGCTGCCCGAGGGCAGCCGCATCGCCGTGCAGGTGGAAAAATCGGTCGAGGCCATGCTGCTGTACCTGGCCACGCTGCGCGCGGGCCATGTGTTCTTGCCGCTCAACACCGCCTACCAGAGCGCCGAGATCGAATACTTCGTCGGCAATGCCGAGCCGGCCGTGGTGGTCTGCACGCCGGGCAACTTCGGCTGGGTGTCAAAAATCGCGTTTACCGCCGGTACGCAGCATGTGTTCACGCTGGGCGACGACCGCACGGGCAGCCTGCTGGAGCGGGCCGCGCACTTTGGCGACGACCATGTCCCAGCCGCCAGGGGCGCTGACGACCTGGCCGCCATCCTCTACACCAGCGGCACCACCGGGCGCAGCAAGGGGGCGATGCTGACGCACGGCAATCTGCTGTCCAACGCGGTGATGCTCAAGGACTACTGGGGCTGGGTGCCTGGGGACGTGCTCATCCACGCCCTGCCCATCTTCCATGTGCATGGCCTGTTCGTGGCCATCCACGCCGCGCTGCTGAATGGCAGCAAGATGATCTGGCTGGCCAAGTTCGATCCCCGAGCGGCCATCGCCGCCATGGCGCGCGCCACCGTGTTCATGGGCGTGCCCACGCTGTACGTGCGCATGCTGGCCGAGCAGGGGCTGACCCCAGAGGCCGCCAGGCATATGCGCCTGTTCATCTCGGGCTCGGCGCCGCTGCTGATCGAGACCTTCCAGGAATGGCAGCGACGCACGGGCCACACCATCCTGGAGCGCTACGGCATGAGCGAGACCATCATGCTCACCTCCAACCCCTACCAGGCCGACGCACGCCACGGCGACCAGGACGAGCGCCGCGGCGCCACCGTGGGCTTTCCCCTGCCGGGCGTGGGCCTGCGCGTGGTGGACGATGCGAATCAGGACTTGCCCGTGGGCGAGATCGGCAACATCCAGGTGCGCGGCCCGAACGTCTTCCAGGGCTACTGGCGCATGCCCGAGAAAACGGCCGAGGAGTTCACCCCGGACGGCTGGTTCAAGACCGGCGACGTCGGCCGGGTGGACGAGCGCGGCTATGTGAGCATCGTCGGCCGCAGCAAGGACTTGATCATCAGCGGCGGCTACAACGTCTACCCGGCCGAGATCGAGGGCTACATCAACGAGCTGCCCGGCGTGGCCGAAAGCGCCCTGGTGGGCGTGCCGCACCCGGATTTTGGCGAGGTGGGCGTGGCGGTGGTCATCGGCAAGCCCGGCGCCAAGCTGGACGGCGAGGCCATCATTGCCCAGCTCAAGGGCCAGCTGGCCAACTTCAAGATCCCCAAGCGCTGCTTCATCACCAACGAACTGCCGCGCAACACCATGGGCAAGGTACAGAAGAACCTGCTGCGCGAGCAGCACAAGAACATGTTTGTCTAGACGCGAGAAGTCTCGGCACAAGGCAGGTGTCAGCCTTGATGGCTACCTTGCCTCCAGCCTGCGTTTGCGGCGGCGAGGCGCAATGGCTGCCGTCGGCGGCGCGCTGAGCACCATGTCCGCGAAGGCGCGTCCGCCTGCGGAAATATGGTTGCGCATGGCCTCGGCCGCTTCCTCGCCGTTCCCCTTGAGGATGGCTGCCACGATCGCCGTATGCTCGGCCTGTGACCGCAGTAGTCGTTCGGGCTTTTCGAACATCCTTCCGCGGTAAGGGGCAACGCGCAGGCGGGCCTCTCTAGTCTGCTCCACGATGAAGGCGTTCCCGCTTGATTGATATATCAAATCGTGTAGCCGGGCGTTGGCCTGTTCGTAACCCATCGGGTCGGCCACCAGGGCGCATTGGGATGTCTGTTCCAGCGCGGCAAGCAGCTGCGACTTGAGATCCGCGCCGATCCGATGCGCCGCCAGCCGCGCGAGCACGCCCTCCAGTTCGGCAAGGCCTTCCATCATGGCGATGAGTTCCCGTGTCTCCAGTTGACGGACATAGATGCCTACGCGCGGAAGAATGCTCACCATGCCTTTGGCCGACAGCAGCAGCAGCGCTTCGCGCACCGGTGTGCGCGACGTCTGAAAGCGTGCGCAGAGCGCCTGTTCGTCGATGGCCGAGCCAGGCTGTAGGGCGCCACTTTGGAGGTCTTGCTCGATGGACAGCCGGATCCGATCCTGCATGCTTTGCATGCCTAGGGTTTGCCCTGTTTGCACAGAATTTTGGTTCATGTCCAATATGATATATATCTGTTTGCTGTTTTGATATTCATGACTCCCGATCTGCACCTGCAAGACCATGTTGCAACCATCACCCTCAGACGCCCCGATGTGGCCAACCGGCTGGCGCCAGAGGATTTGCCGGTTCTCATCTCTCATGCGCGGCGTGTCAATGCGCTGGATGATGTGCGTGTTCTGGTGCTGCGCGGTGAAGGCAAGTATTTCTGCAGTGGATATGATATATCAGAAGTTAAGAATAGCCAGGAGAAGGGCAGCAGTTTTGGCGAGATGGTCGATGTGTTCGAGCAGTGTCGTGCCGTGACCATCGCCGTGATCCACGGGGGGGTGTATGGCGGCGCCACCGATATGGCCCTGGCATGCGATTTCCGTGTTGGCACGACGGCCGCCGAAATGTTTATGCCCGCCGCGCGCCTGGGCCTGCATTTCTATCAGGCGGGCCTGGAGCGTTATGTGACCCGCCTTGGCGTGGATACGGCCAAGCGCTTGTTCCTGACCTGCGAGCGCCTGGACGCCAGAGACATGAAGGACTGCGGCTTTCTCACGCATTTGGTGGAGCCGGATGCACTGGGCGCCACCGTGTCGGGCCTCACCGAAACATTGAGCGCCATGGCGCCGTTGCCGCTGTTCGGCATGAAAAAGCATCTGAACCTGATTGCGCGCGGTCGCCACGACCCCGAGGCTATTGCGCACGACGTTTTCCAAACGGTCCATTCCGAGGACCTGAAAGAGGGCGGGACTGCCTGGCGCGAGAAGCGCAAACCCAAATTCAAGGGGCGCTAGTCGTGGCACCGATGAATAACCACACCTTTACCCACAACGGAGACAAGACATGTTCAAGAAAGCCCTGGTAGCCGCGTTGGCGGTCGTCGCGAGTGCCGCTGCGCTGGCCGATGCCTATCCCTCACGTCCGATTACGCTGATCGTCGGTTTTCCGCCGGGTGGGGGCGCCGATGCGGTGGCGCGCATCGTGAGTGAAAAGCTCGGCCGCGTGCTGTCCCAGTCCGTGATCGTCGACAACCGGCCCGGCGCGGGCACCACCATCGCCTCGGATCTTGTGGCGCGTGCTCCGTCGGATGGTTATACGCTGCTGCTGGGTAGTGCGAACCTCTATGGCTCCGACCAGCTTTTGTACAAGAGCGCGCGCTACGACGGGGTGAAAAGCTTCACGCCCATCGCGCGCTGGAGCAACTCCCCGATGCTGCTGGCGGTGAAAAAAGACTTCCCCGAGAGTTCCGTCAAGGGCTTGATAGAACGGGCGCGCAAGAACCCCGGCAAGCTGACGTACTCGTCTTCGGGCACCGGCGTGGTCACGCATCTGGCGGGCGCGTCGTTCGCGCATGCGGCGGGCATCGATATGCTGCATGTGCCGTTCAAGGGGGGTGCCCCTTCGATTCAAGCGGTAGGCGCAGGTGACGTGGACATGACTTTTGGCACCCCGCCCTCCGTGCTGCCGATGGTGCAGGGCGGCAAGCTGCGGCTCGTGGCCGTCACGACGGCCGATCGTTCGCCGCTGTTTCCCGAGCTGCCGAGCATGAAGGAGTCGGGAATCAATGACTTCGACTTCAGCCTTTGGTTCGGCCTCTATGGCCCCGCCAATCTGCCGCCGGAGGTGACGAAAAAGCTGTTTGAGGCCAGCAATCAGGTTCTTAACGATCCGGACGTGAGGTCTAGGCTGGAGAAGCAGGGCAATGTGGCATGGCCATCGGCTTCGGCGGAGGAGTTCAAGGCCTGGGCGATCAACGACGGCAAAAAATACAAGACCATCACCGAGCGCTCGGGCGCGGCCGAGGGCGGAAAGTGAGTCTCTGGAGTGGATGCCTTGCTCTCACGCAGTTCAACAAGTGTCATTGAAAGAGGTTTTGTGCATGTCCGATAGCAATCTGTTTGCCGCGCTGCGCGCTGCGTTTCCGGCCAACCTGGACGAAGCTGCCGTGGAGGCGGTGTCGCCGCACGGTGAGCCGCTGAATTACTCCTGGCGCGATCTAGACCGTATCAGTGCGCGCATGGCCAACCTGCTGGCATCGCTGCAGCTGCCTGAGGGCAGTCGCATCGCCGTGCAGGTGGAAAAGTCGGTCGAGGCCATGCTGCTGTACCTGGCCACGCTGCGCGCGGGCCATGTGTTCCTGCCGCTGAACACGGCCTACCAGAGTGCGGAGGTCGAATACTTCGTCGGCAATGCCGAGCCGGCCGTCGTGGTTTGTACGCCGAAGAACTTGGACTGGGTTTCCAGGATCGCCACTGCCGCCGGGGCCGCGCATGTCTTCACGCTGGGCGATGACCGCGATGGCAACCTGCTCGAGCGTGCGGCGCATTGCGGTGATGAGCAGCAGCCCGTAGCGCGCCAGGCCGACGACCTGGCTGCCATCCTCTACACCAGCGGCACCACGGGCCGCAGCAAGGGGGCCATGCTCTCGCATAGCAACCTGCTGTCGAACGCCCGAATGCTCAAGGACTATTGGGGTTGGGAGCAGGGCGACGTGTTGATTCACGCGCTGCCCATCTTCCATGCGCACGGCCTGTTCGTGGCCGTCCATGGCGCGTTCCTCAACGGCAGCAAGATCATCTGGATGGGAAAGTTCGACCCCAAGGCCGCCATTGCCGCCATGGCGCGCGCCACCGTGTTCATGGGCGTGCCCACGCTCTATGTGCGCATGCTGGCCGAGCCCGCGTTGACCAAGGAGGCGGCCAGCCATATGCGCCTGTTCATTTCTGGCTCGGCGCCGCTGCTTATAGAAACCTTCAAGGAATGGCAGCAGCGCACCGGCCACACTATTCTTGAGCGCTACGGGATGAGCGAGACCACCATGCTCACCTCTAATCCCTACCGTGCCGATATGCGCTTTGGTGGCCAGACCGAGCGCCGTGGCAGCACCGTGGGTTTCCCGCTGCCGGGTGTGGGCCTGCGCGTGGCCAACGATGCGGGTAACGTGCTACCCATGGGCGAGGTCGGGGCCATCCAGGTTCGGGGTCCGAACATATTCAAGGGCTATTGGCGCATGCCGGAGAAGACGGCGGAGGAGTTCACGGCCGACGGCTGGTTCAAGACCGGCGACGTGGGCAAGGTGGACGAGCGCGGCTATGTGAGCATCGTCGGCCGCAGCAAGGACCTGATCATCAGCGGCGGCTACAACGTCTACCCGGCCGAGATCGAGGGCTATATCAACGAGATGCCCGGCGTGGCCGAGAGCGCCCTGGTGGGCGTGCCGCACCCCGACTTCGGCGAGGTGGGCGTGGCCGTGGTCATTGCCAAGCCCGGCGCCCAGCTCGACGGCGAGGCGATCATCACCGCACTCAAGAGCCAGCTGGCCAACTTCAAGATCCCCAAGCGCTGCTTCGTCACCACCGAGCTGCCGCGCAACACCATGGGCAAGGTGCAGAAGAATCTGCTGCGCGAGCAGCACAAGGGCTTGTTTGCCTGAGGGCGCCGCGCCCAGAAAAACCAAAGGCGGCCAGGGCCGCCTTTGCTGAAATACTATATAAATAATAGCTGCTTGCGCCCGTATCCAGGGCGCTGGCGGCTTGTTTTGCCTTCAGCGCAGCACCAGCACCGGGATGTGTGAATGCGTCAGCACATGCTGGGTTTCGCTGCCCAGCAGCAGGCGTTTGATGCCCTTGCGGCCGTGCGAGGCCATGACGATCAGATCGCAGTTGTGCTTCTTGGCAGCGGAGATCACAGCCTCGGCGATCAGGTCGGACTTGACCACCACGGCTTTCACGCTCACGCCCTCGTCCGAGCCGCGTGCCTTGACCTTGTTCACCAGAACCTGGGCCGCATCGCTCCATTGCTTCTCGATGCGCTTGATGTCCGCGGCCTCGACCGGCAGGGTGCCATCGAAGTAGCTGCGCGGGTAGCGCGGCACCACCTTCAGGGCAATCACCGATGCGCCCGTCAGGCCTGCCAGCGACAGGCCGCTCTCCACGGCCATGTCCGACAGCTGTGAACCGTCCGTGGCGATCAGTATGCGTTTGTACATGAGCTGCTCCTAATATTTGGTTGAAACGGCGAACCAGCATAGGATAGTCCACGGCGCTCGTCTTGATGCATATCAATTTGAGCCTTGACGCAATACGGATAATTCGCGATCTATGTCAAACAAACCCGCCGGCCAGTTGGCGGCCACCGATACCGCCATGCTGCTGGACGACCCTCAGGAATGGTCGGCCTTCGGTCGGCCGCATGGCCGTGCGGCGGCGGATATGCCACCGACGCAGACCGCCTGGGAATCCCATGTGGTGCTGGAGGGCATGCATTGCACGGCCTGCGCCCTGACCATAGAGGACGCCTTGCGCCAGGTGCCCGGCGTCAGCGACGTGGACGTGAGCGCCGCCACGCGCCGCGCGCGCGTGGTGTGGAACCCGGCGCAGGTGCTGCCATCGCAATGGATGGAGGCGGTGCGCAAGGCCGGCTACCGATCCATCCCCGCCATGGATGCACTGGCGCGCGAGGAGCGCCGGCGTGAGAACCGCCGCGCCCTCTGGCGCTGGCTGGTGGCCGGCTTTTGCATGATGCAGGTCATGATGTACGCATGGCCCGCCTACCAGGCCATGCCCGGTGACCTGACGTTCGAGATGGAGCAGCTGCTGCGCTGGGCTTCCTGGGTCATCAGCCTGCCCGTGGTGCTGTTTGCCTGCGGGCCGTTCTTCTCCAGCGCGCTGCGCGATCTGCGCCAGCGCACCGTGAGCATGGATCTGCCGGTGGCGCTGGGCATGCTGATCACCTTTGTGGTGAGCATGCTGGGCACCTTCGACCCCACGGGGCCGTTCGGGCGCGAGGTGTATTACGACTCGCTGACCATGTTCGTGTTTTTTTTGCTCACTGGCCGTTGGCTGGAGCTGCGCCTGCGCGACCGCACGGCGGGGGCGCTGGAAGCGGTCATGAACCGCCTGCCCGACAGCGTGTTGCGGCGCACGGCGGCGGGAGACTTTGAACGCGTGGCCACGCGGCGCCTGAAGCTGGGCGATGTGCTGCGGGTGCTGCCCGGCGAGGCTTTCCCGGCCGATGGGCGCATCCTGAATGGCTCCACCCAGGCCGACGAGGCATTGTTGACGGGTGAGTCCACGCCGGTGGCCAAGCAGCCCGCCAGCCCGGTGACGGCCGGCAGCTATAACCTGAGCGCGGCGGTCGAGGTGGTGGTGGAGGCACTGGGCGCACAGACACGTTTTGGCCAGATCGTCACGCTGATGGAAAGCGCCTCGCTGCAAAAACCCCGCCTGGCGCAGCTGGCCGACCGTGTCGCGCGGCCGTTTCTGGTCGGCGTGCTGCTTGCTGCGGCGCTGGCCGCCGCCTGGTGGTGGCCCACCGATCCTAGCCATGCGTTGATGGTTGCCGTCGCGGTGCTGGTGGTCACCTGCCCCTGTGCGCTGTCGCTGGCCACGCCGGTGGCCATGCTCACCGCTGCAGGCACGCTGGCGCGCAGCGGCGTGCTGGTGCGCAACCTGCAGGCACTGGAGGCGCTGGCCGCTGTCGATACCGTGGTGTTCGACAAGACCGGCACACTCACGCGCGACCGGCTGGCGGTTACCGGTACGCAGCTGGGGCCTGATGCCGGGCTTACGGCCATGCAGGCTCTGGCCCTGGCGGCCCGGCTGGCGCAGCATTCCCTGCATCCGGTGGCGCGTGCAGTGGTGGCCGCGGCCGAGGTCTTGCCGCCGCATGACGACTCCTGGCTTGTGGGCGCGGTGGAGGAGTTGCCGGGCGCAGGCTTGCAGGCGCTTGGGAGCCGGAATGGACAGCAGGGGGAGGCGATCCTGCGCCTGGGGTCGGTAGCGCATGCGCGTGTGGCGCCCGCAGAAGGTGCGCCACAGCAGGTCGTGCTGTCGGCTGAGCGGGAAGGCCGGGTTACCGAACTGGCGCGCTTTGACTTGAGCGAAGAACTGCGCCCCGAGGCTCCAGCCGTGGTGCAGCAGCTGCGCGACGCGGGGATCGCCGTGGAGCTGTTGTCTGGCGACCATGGCCTGGCTGTGCAACGCGTGGCACAGCGCACGGGCATCGATGCGGCGCAAGGGGCCTGCACACCGCAGGACAAGCTGCAGCATCTGCAGGCTCTGCAGGCGCAGGGGCACCTGGTGGCCATGGTGGGTGATGGCCTCAATGACGGTCCGGTGTTGGCTGGCGCACACGCTTCGCTGGCCTTTGGCAAGTCTGTTGCGTTGGCGCAATCCCGTTCTGACATCGTTGTTTTGGGCGACAATCTCGCCCTCGTAGCCCAGACCCTGCTATTGGCGCGGCGCACCATGCACATCGTGCGCCAGAACCTGTGGTGGGCTGCTGGCTACAACGCCGTGGGTGTACCCCTGGCCATTGCCGGTTACATGCCGGCCTGGCTGGCAGGGCTGGGCATGGCGCTCAGCTCGCTGCTGGTGGTTTTGAATGCCGCGCGCCTGGCGCGTACCGCGGGTGGTGATGCTCCCGCCAACGCCCACGCGCCGCTCTCGGCGCAAGGGCCTGTGGGGGTGGGTTGACCATGGACATTTTGTATCTGTTGATTCCTCTATCCGTCGTGCTTGTGCTGTTTGTGCTGGCGGGCCTGTGGTGGGCGGTCTACCGAGGACAATTTGAAAACGTCGAACAAGAGGGAGAGCGCATATTGCGGGGCGATTGACAATAGTCAATAACCCTAGTGCGAGTCTGGTTGAAACTTTTTTCTGCTTAGCAACGAGGTAACCGATGGAGTCATCACAAACAAAAGTTGCGCACTACGACGACACCGTCGTGCGCCAGTTCTCGATCATGGCGGTCGTCTGGGGGGTGGTCGGCATGCTGGTCGGCGTGTTCATCGCCGCCCAGCTCACATGGCCCGAGCTTAATTTTGGTATTCCATGGCTGAGCTATGGCCGCCTGCGCCCACTGCACACCAATGCGGTGATTTTTGCCTTTGGCGGTTGCGGCCTGTTCGCTACCAGCTACTACGTGGTGCAGCGCACCTGCCAGACCAAGCTGTTTGGTGGGCCGCTGATCCCGTTTACCTTCTGGGGTTGGCAAATCGTCATCGTGGCCGCCGCCATCTCCCTGCCGCTGGGTTACACCACGAGCAAGGAGTACGCCGAGCTGGAATGGCCTATCGACATCCTGATCGCCCTGGTCTGGGTGTCCTATGCCATCGTGTTCTTCGGCACCGTCGGCAAGCGCAAGGTCAAGCACATCTATGTGGCCAACTGGTTCTTTGGCGCATTCATCCTGGCCGTGGCCCTGCTGCACATCGTCAACAGCGCGGAGATGCCCGCTGGCTGGATGAAGAGCTACTCCGCCTACGCGGGCGTGCAGGATGCCATGGTGCAGTGGTGGTATGGCCACAATGCCGTGGGCTTTTTCCTGACCACGGGCTTCCTGGGCATGATGTATTACTACATTCCCAAGCAGGCCGGCCGCCCGGTGTACAGCTACCGCCTGTCCATCGTCCACTTCTGGGCCCTGATCTTCACCTACATGTGGGCCGGCCCGCACCATCTGCACTACACGGCCCTGCCTGACTGGACGCAGTCCGTCGGCATGGTCTTCTCGCTCATCCTGCTCGCTCCCAGCTGGGGCGGCATGATCAACGGCATCATGACCTTGTCGGGCGCCTGGCACAAACTGCGTGACGACCCCATCCTGCGCTTCCTGATCGTGTCGCTGTCGTTCTACGGCATGTCCACGTTCGAGGGCCCGATGATGTCCATCAAGACCGTCAACGCTCTGTCGCATTACACCGACTGGACCGTGGGTCACGTGCACTCCGGCGCGCTGGGCTGGGTGGGGCTGGTGACCATGGGTTCGCTCTACTACATGATCCCGCGCCTGTTCGGTCGCGAAAAGATGCATTCCATCAAGGCCATTGAAATCCACTTCTGGCTGGCCACCATCGGCATCGTGCTGTACATCGCCGCGATGTGGATTGCCGGCGTGATGCAGGGCCTGATGTGGCGCGCGGTCAACCCTGATGGCACGCTGACCTACACCTTTGTCGAAAGCGTGAAAGCCACCTATCCCTTCTATGCCATTCGTTTCCTGGGCGGTGTCCTGTATCTGGCTGGTATGTGCTTCATGGCCTGGAACACCTGGATGACCGCAATTTCCGGTCGTTCCGTGAAGGTGGCCATTCCGGCCGTCAATCCGGCGCACGCTTGAGGTCTGAGGAATCCGTAGATGTCTAATACAAACAAGCAAACAAGCTCCGGTTTCACCCATGAGAAGGTGGAAACCAGCAATTTCCTCATGATCGTCCTGATCCTGGTGGTGATCGCCATGGGAGGTTTGGTGGAAATCGTTCCGCTGTTCTTCCAGAAGTCCACCACCGAACCGGTTCAGGGCCTCAAGCCCTACACGGCGCTGCAGCTGGCCGGGCGCGACATCTATCAACGCGAGGGCTGCTACAACTGCCATTCGCAGATGATTCGTCCGTTCCGCGCCGAGACGCTGCGCTATGGTCACTATTCGGTTGCCGGTGAGTTTGTCTACGACTACCCGTTCCAGTGGGGTTCCAAGCGCACCGGCCCGGATTTGCATCGTGTTGGCGGCAAGTACAGTGATGAATGGCACCGCATTCATCTGGTCAACCCGCGTGATGTGGTGCCCGAGTCCAACATGCCTGCCTACCCCTGGCTCGAAAAGAACCAGGTGGATGCCGCCAGCATGGCTCCGCATATGCGCGCATTGCGCCGCGTTGGCGTGCCCTACACGGATGAGGAAATCGCCGGCTCGGCCGAGGCCGTCAAGGGCAAGACCGAGATGGAAGCCGTGATTGCCTACCTGCAGGTGCTGGGCACCGCGCTCAAGTAAAGAGAGCTTGCCATGGACATCACCACCATGCGCATCGTGGTCACGCTGGCTTCGCTCGCGTGCTTTCTGGGTATTTGGTACTGGGCCTATACGGCTCGCAACCGGGCCCAGTTCGATGAGGCAGCGCAGCTGCCCTTCGCCAATGACGATTGATTGCTCCAACCGATACGAAGAGAGAACCCATGAGCGACTTCACCAGTAATTTCTGGTCTATTTATGTGGCCGGGATCACCCTTGCCGGCATCATCGCCTGTGCCTTGCTGCTGTGGCTGACATCACGCAAGAAGATCGAATCCGCTGCTGACAACACCACGGGCCATGTCTGGGATGTGGATCTGAGGGAGATGAACAACCCTATGCCCCGTTGGTGGATGTGGCTGTTTGTCATCACCATCGTCTTTGCCTTTGCCTATCTGGCGGCCTACCCGGGCCTGGGCACCTTCAAGGGCCAGCTGGGGTGGACGCAAGTCGGTGAGTACCAGGCAGAAGTTGACAAGGCCAATGCCGAGTTGCAGCCACTGTATGCACGGTTCGACAGCATGAAAACCGAGGACATTGCAGCCGACCAGGCGGCCATGGCGATCGGCGAGCGTTTGTTCATGAACAACTGTGCCCAGTGTCATGGCTCGGACGCACGCGGTAGCAAGAGCTTCCCGAATCTGTCGGACAAGGATTGGTTGCACGGTGGTACGCCCGATGACATTCGCAAGACCATCCATGATGGTCGAGTCGGTGTGATGCCCCCCATGGCCGCAGCGGTGGGTTCGCCCGACGACGTGCGCAACCTGGCCCAATACGTGCTAAGTCTGTCGGGAAGTCCGCACGATTCTCTCAAGGCGTCGCTGGGCAAGGCTAAGTTCACCGCCTGTGCGGCTTGCCATGGCATGGACGGCAAGGGCATGACTGCCATGGGAGCCCCTAATCTGACCGATGACATCTGGCTGCATGGCTGGGGCGAGGCAGCGATCGTGGCTATGATCAACGATGGCAAGACCAATCAAATGCCGGCCCAGGCTGGCAAACTGACAGATCAGCAGATCAATGTGCTGACCGCCTATGTCTGGGGCATGTCCAACAAGCCCGGCGCTGCAAAATAAGGCATTTGTATCGGCCGGCAGCCCCTCCTAGGGGTGCCGGCTTTTTTTGTTTTGCAAGCCCGTCTTGCACCAAGAGATTTTCAACATGAAGCCAGCCGACGGAAAGCCCCGCAAGGTTATCCCCATTGCGGCAGCGCCGGCAGAAAAGCCGAAGACCGAATCCGCATCTTTGTACGAGGCGCAGAAAAAGGTCTATCCGCGCTCGATCAGTGGCGTATTCGCCAATTGGCGCTGGATCATGGTGTATGTCACCCAGTTGATCTTTTATGGTCTGCCCTGGCTGCAGTGGGGTGAGCGCCAGATGGTATTGTTTGATCTGGGTGCTCGGCGCTTCTACATCTTCGGTCTGGTGCTCTACCCGCAGGATTTCATCTATCTGACGGGTCTGCTCATTATCTCGGCGCTTGCACTTTTCTTGTTCACGGCGGTGGCAGGGCGGCTGTGGTGCGGATTTTCCTGTCCACAGACGGTTTATACCGAGATCTTTATGTGGATAGAGCACAAGATCGAAGGCGATCGCAGTGCGCGCATCCGGCTCGATAATGGCCCCTGGACATTTGAAAAGACCTGGAAAAAATCGCTGAAGCAACTGGTGTGGATTACCGTGTCATTCTGGACCGGTTTTACATTTGTCGGATATTTTGTACCCATCCGGGAGTTGGGTGGCGAACTTATGTCGCTGCACGGAAGCTGGCAGATTTTCTGGGTGTTTTTCTACGGCTTGGCGACTTACGGCAACGCCGGCTACTTGCGTGAGCAGGTATGCAAATACATGTGTCCGTACGCGCGCTTCCAAAGCGCGATGTTTGATAACGACACCCTGGTTGTCACATATGACCCGGAGCGTGGCGAGCCCCGTGGCCCGCGCACCAAGGCGGTGGACTACAAGGCCAAGGGTCTGGGTGATTGCATCGATTGTTCACTGTGCGTACAGGTCTGCCCCACGGGAATCGATATCCGCGATGGGCTGCAGTACGACTGTATTGGCTGCGGCCTGTGCGTGGATGCCTGCAATACCGTGATGGACAAGATGCAGTATCCACGCGGCCTGATTCGGTTTTCCACGCAGAACGGCGTGAAGAACCACTGGACGCAGTCGCAGATGCTCAAACGTGTCCTGCGGCCACGGGTATTGTTTTATTCCGGTATTTTGATCGCCTTGTGCATAGGGATGATGGCCAGCTTGGTGGTGCGTACCCCATTGAAGGTAGATATCGTGAGGGATCGAGCGGCTCTGTCGCGCATCGTGGCAGGCGGGAAGCTTGAAAACATTTACCGACTGCAAATCATGAACGCCACCGAGGGGGCGCAGCGCTATGTGATCAGTGCACGTGGACTGGACGGGCTTGAGGTGATCTCCGAACCGGAGATTGACATCGGCCCGGCAGAATCTCGCTGGGTGGTCGTGCGGCTGCAAATTCCCTATGGATCGGCAGCGCCTGGCTCACACACCGTGTATTTTGATGTCCGTGCCCAGGATGACAAAGGCCAGGTGGCAGAAAAATCCGTGTTCCTGGTGCCGCGCTAAGGGTTGATGTACGAGCATCCGCTGTTTTTGTATTGATTTTTTTGTATTGGGCCTCGGAAGGCCCAGGGAGTCCGCAGTCATGTCACCCAACTCATCAGCGAATTCGACGCCTGAGTCTCAGCCTTGGTGGAAGTATGGCCATGTCTGGTTGATCATTGCCGGGCCGGTGATCGTGGTAATCGCTGGCTTCATCACACTTTGGCTGGCGTTAGCACGGCCAGATCCAGTGTTGACGGAAGACTACTATCAACGGGGTCTTGACATCAACAAGACATTGCAAAACTCTCAGATGAGCATGACGCCAGCAACCAAGGGGCGCAACCACGCTGCTACCCCGGTGCAGGATCAACCACGCTGATTCTGGGGCCTAAGGGGAATCAAGGAGACAGTTGCCGTGCATGTAGTGCTAGTCTGCGAGCACAACAGCTTGGAGGTGCTTCGATGTGGATGCAACGACTGATGTGGATTGCGTGGCCTGCGTTTCTCATGGCCGGTGTCATGGAGATGGTGGTTTTTGCCTTTGTCGATCCGGAGGCGTTGCAGTGGTTTGACCAGCCTGTGAATCTGTCGCGCGAAGGCGTCTATACCGTCGCGTTTTTCTTGTTCTGGCTGGTGATTACGATATCAGGCGCTTTGACGACCCTGTTGTCGTTCTCTCCCTTCGAGTTCAACCATCGGGAGTCGTCGGAGACGGACAGGCCAGCTGATAACCCCAAGTACGTGTCATGATCCTGACAATGCGGGATGCCTGAATCGCCCAAGTTTAGTGACAAGCCTGCTGGCTGTTCACAATTCGCTTCAAGGCTTCCGTATTCACAATGCGAACATGGCGCTGCTTGACTTCCACAATGCCCTCCTCAACGAATTTGGAGAAGGTGCGGCTCACGGTTTCAAGTTTCAGGCCCAGGTAGCTGCCAATTTCTTCGCGGGTCATGCGCAGCACCAGTTCTGACTGCGAAAAGCCGCGCGCATGCAGGCGCTGCACCAGGTTCAGCAAGAAGGCGGCCAGGCGTTCCTCGGCGCGCATGCTGCCCAGCAACAACATCACCCCATGCTCACGGACGATTTCACGGCTCATGATCTTGTGCACATGGGTCTGCAGTGCCGTAACTACGCGCGACAGTTCCTCGATACGCTCAAAGGGCATGACGCAAACCTCGGCGTCTTCCAGAGCCACGGCATCGCAGGTGTGGCGGTCGTTGACGATGCCATCCAGACCGATGATTTCTCCAGCCATCTGGAATCCGGTGACCTGGTCGCGCCCATCTTCGGTTGCTACGCAGGTTTTGAAGAATCCTGTGCGGATGGCAAAGAGCGAGGTAAATGCCTCCCCGTTGCGAAACAAGGTTCCGCCGCGCTTGACCTTGCGGCGAACTGCAACGATGTCATCAATGCGCTTGAGCTGCTGGTCATCCAGACCCACAGGCATGCACAGCTCGCGCAGGTTGCAATTGGAGCAGGCTACTTTGATGGTTTGCAGGTTGGAAGACATGGATACTCGGTTCATGGTACGGACTTACAGCCGAATGTAACCGAGACTTGGGATGTCGCGATTCGTTGAGTGACTTTGATCCAAGGTCAAATTGTCGTCAACTCGGCTTCATGGGGGCTTGATCGGCGTCAAGGACACAGGGTGGACTCTACGGCACAGTGCGCACGAATTGCAAGGAACCCTTTCATGACTGTCGTTACCACCGAGCTCTTGCGTCGCTTTGACGTTCCGGGGCCGCGCTATACCTCCTACCCTACCGCCGATCGTTTCGTGGAGGCTTTTGGTGAAAAGGAGTACATCCTGGCATTGCAACAGCGCCGCGTGGGATCAGTGGCCAAGGCCATGCCGTTGTCGCTGTACATTCACATACCGTTTTGCGAATCGTTGTGCTACTACTGTGCCTGCAACAAGATCATTACCCGCCACCCCGAGCGGGCCGATGTATATCTGCGTTACCTGAGCCGGGAAATTGACCTGCACACCGCGCACTGCGGTGTCGGCCAGCATGTCAGTCAGCTGCACTTTGGTGGTGGGACGCCGACTTTTTTGTCCGATGACGGCTTGCGTGAGCTCATGGGCATGCTCAAGCGCAGTTTTGTGTTGGTGCCAGGAGGGGAGTACTCCATAGAGGTCGATCCGCGCACGGTTGATGAACAGCGGCTGGCGTTGCTGGCTGAGCTGGGCTTCAATCGGCTCAGCTTCGGGGTGCAGGACTTCGACCCAGAGGTACAGAAAGCCGTACACCGCATACAGCCAGCAGAAAAGGTGTTTGGTCTGGTTGAAAGCGCGCGCAAGCTGGGTTTCGACTCGGTGAACGTGGATCTGATCTATGGTCTGCCAAGGCAGACGCCAGAGTCATTTGACCGTACCCTGGAGCAGGTTGCGCAACTGCGACCTGATCGGATAGCGCTCTATGCCTACGCCCATTTGCCCGAGCGTTTCAAGTCGCAACGCCGCATCATCACCGCAGAACTGCCCATGGCGTCGGCCAAGGTGTCGATGCTGGCTCGCTCCATTGATGCATTCATGAACGCCGGCTATGTCTACGTGGGCATGGATCACTTTGCACTGCCCGAGGATGCGCTGGCGGTGGCCAAGCGCCAGGGGCGGTTGCACCGTAATTTCCAGGGCTATAGCACGCAGCCTGACTGTGATCTGATTGGCCTGGGCGTATCCGCCATTGGCCGCGTCGGTGCAACGTACAGCCAGAATGTGAAGACCCTGGACGAATACTACGACGCCATCGACCATGGCCACCTGCCGGTCGTGCGGGGGCTGGCATTGACCAAGGATGATCTGGTGCGCCGCGCCGTCATCATGGCGCTGATGTGTCAGGGCGAGTTGCTGTTCGAGCCCTTGGAGCAGTCCTGGCTCATCGACTTCCGCAGTTACTTTGAAGCGGAGCTGCGGCAGCTTGAAGAAATGGCCGAGCAAGGGTTGGTCAGCATCAGTCCCGAGGGCGTCAAGGTCACAACCATGGGGTGGTTCTTTGTGCGCGGTGTGGCCATGGTATTTGACAGGTATTTACAGGCAGATAGGAACCGCGCACGATTTTCCCGCATCATTTGAGCCATGTTATGGGCTCTGGCATCGACGGCTTTTTTCATGGGTTTGATGGGCGGGACGCATTGTCTCGTCATGTGTGCCGCACCCTGTGCGGCTTTGACGGGGAAGGGCGCGGCGCCGGCGGGTGATACCCGGGTGGTGCGGCTGGCGCCGCAGGCTGGAACTCTGCAGCGCACGGCGGGTTTTCATCTGGGGCGGCTGATGGGCTATGGGTTCGCCGGAGCCCTGGCTGCCTGGGCGATGGACCGCCTTGCATGGCTTGGCCAAAACACCGCTGCCTTGCGTCCGGCCTGGACATTGCTGCATGTGCTGATTCTGGCCTGGGGTCTGCTGATGATGCTGCAGGCGCGTCAGCCAGCGTGGCTGGAGCATGCCGGTCGTTCGGTCTGGACGAAGGTGCGTGCTTTGGTGGCACGCCCAGGGGGACTGTTCGTCACGGGCATGGCCTGGGCGCTGTTGCCTTGTGGTTTGCTCTATACCGCTCTGCTGACTGCGGCCCTGAGCGGCAGTGTGCTGCGCGGTGCGCTGTGCATGGTGCTCTTTGGTGTGGGCAGTGGGGTTTGGTTGGTGGCGGGGCCAATTCTGTGGCGCAGTTTCCGTGCCCGCGTAAATCGCGTCGCCAGTTCCTGGGGCTCAAGGCTGGCTGGCGTTGTGCTTTTCGCCATGGGCGGCACGGCATTGTGGATGGATGTTGTGCATGGGCAACCCGCTCCCTGGTGTTTGCCCTGAAAAGACAATGTGCAACAAAGTGCTTGGCGCGTAACAGGTGATAATGTTTCAGGCACATGGGCCGTGTCGACATGTGTTTGTCGTGCCCATTACAACTGAATTGACGTGAACCAGGCTGTCCTGATTGATATCGACGCTCTGCGAGTTGGGATGTTCATCCAGCTCGAGTTGGGTTGGATCAATCATCCCTTTCCGATGAGTAGTTTCAGGCTCTCATCTCCCGACCAGATCCGCGTGTTGCGTGAGATCGGGCTTCAATCCGTGCGTTACATCCCTGCCAAAAGCACGGTAACCGCCGCAAACGCCGGGCTGCGGTCTGAAGAGGCGAGGGATGAGCCTGAGAGCGATGCCATGATCCAAGCGGAGCTGGGTGCTGCCGATCTGTTGGCGCAATTCAATGCGCGCCAGCAGCACTGCAATCTTCGGTTTCAAGAGGCCACTCGGACCTATGCCGCAGTCTCAGCCCATGTGCGCGCTGAACCGGCGCAGGCGCGCGAGCAGGCAGAAGCGCTGATCCGAACATGTGTTTCAGATCTCCTGACGCGAGGTCCCTGCGCCGTGCATTTGCTGGCCGATGGTGTCAGCCAGCGCTCGGCAGCGCATGCGGTCAACGTGATGGTGCTGGCCTTGCTGCTTGGGCAGGCCATCGGCTTGCAGGCGCAACAGTTGCATGGTTTGGCTTTGTCTGCATTGCTGCATGATCTGGGCAAGGTGAATCTGCCAGCCCATATTGGTGAGCCGGGTGCTGCCCTGAGGGCTGCCGACATGCAGCGCTACCACAGTCATGTAGGACTGTCGGTGGAGCTGGCGCAGAACATGGCTTTGCCAAGCGATGTGCTCATTGCAATTGCGCAGCATCACGAAATGGCCGATGGCAGTGGCTACCCGCTGCATCTTGTGGCGGACGACATCAGTCGCTGGGGGCAGATTCTGGCTTTGGTCAATCGTTATGACCGGCTGTGCAATCCGCTGCACGGTGATCAGGCTTTGACGCCGCATGAGGCAGTGGCAAAGCTTTTTGCCCAGCTGCGGGGAAGTTTCGATGCGTCGGTGCTGGGTGCCTTCATACGGCTGATGGGTGTGTATCCGCCGGGCTCATTGGTGCAGCTGGTGGACGGGCGTTTGGCGGTGGTGATGGTTGTGGATCCGGCGCGTCCCCTGCGCCCTTGGGTGGTGCCGCATCAACCGGACGTGCCGCGCAGCCAGGTGGCCTTGCTGAACCTGGCGCAAACGCCCGAGCTTGGCATTCTGCGCAGCCTCAAGCCGGCGCAGTTGCCACGTGCTGCCCTTGAATATCTGTTGCCACAACCGCGTATTTGCTACTTTTTTGAGCGCGCCCTGGATTCACTTGGCGAAGGGGATGCGGCATGAATATGGGCCGGCAGCCCTTTCAAGCCATTTGGGATGGCCTGGCCCTGGCTGCCTGGCTGGTTGATGCCAAGTCTTTGCAGATCCTGCAGGCCAATGAGGCCGCGTCGCTGCTGGTCGGGCGGCGCGTGGCAGATATGGAGGGCATGCCCATCCTTGAGCTTGCGGCGACGCCAGAGGATCAGATTTTCTGGGGCCAGCCCACCACCGACATTGCTGCCGGGATCCATTCACACACCTGGGTGCGCAACATGCGCAGCCAGGCGCTGGTGCCGGTGGATCGTCGCGTGCTGGCGATTCATGCAGGCGCCAATGCAGGTGCTGCACAGTGCCTGCTGTTGACCATGCAGGATCGATCGGAGCATGAGGCCTCCCGGCTTGAGCTGGAGGCCTTGCTGTCGGAGCTGCGCGCAACCCTTGATTCAGCTGTGGATGGAGTGCTGACCTGCAATCTGAACGGGCAGATGCGGGCCTTCAACCATCGCCTGGTCGAGATATGGCAGTTGCCACACGAAATGCTGTTGCAGCGCGATGATGCGGCGATATGGACGCATATCGAAAGCCTGGTGCTTGACAGTGAGGTCTATCGCGCCGGGCGTGCTGAAATTGTGCGTGAACCGATGCGGGAGAGCCACGACATCCTTCTTCTGCGCAATGGCATGACGGTGGAGCAGCGCTCCGTGCCTCAACTCGTTCAGGGGCGGCCAGCAGGGCGGGTGTATACGTTTCGCGATATCACCAGTGACATCCAGAATCAGGCCGACCTGCGCCTGGCGGCCCGGGTGTTTGAATCGAGTCTGGATGCCGTCTTCATAGCCGATCGGCGCAACGCCATCCTGCGCATCAATCCGGCTTGCGAGCAACTTCTCAGGATATCCGCCGACGGGGGAGTGATTGGTCAATCGGTCACCACGCTGTTCGCCAAGGGGAAGGGCAGGGGCGCCTTTCTGTCTGAGGTACAACAGGGGTGGCTGCAGAACGGATTCTGGGAGGGCGAGCTGCATCTGCGCCAGCGCGACGGCGGTGACTGCAGTGTGCATTTGTCCTGGGTTGTGCTGCGCGACGCTGAGGGAGGTGACGCGCAAAGCATAGGCTTCATGCGCGATCTGACGCAGCAGCATGCGGCCAAGCGGCGCATTGAGCAGTTGGCCTACCGTGATGCGTTGACCGGGTTGCCCAACGGCCTGTTGCTGAGTGAAAGGGTGACTGCGGCCATTGAGCTGTCGCGTGCCACCGGGGACAGCTTTGCCATCCTGTTTCTGGATCTGGATCGTTTCAAGATCGTCAACGATTCACTGGGGCATCCCTTTGGCGACCGCGTGCTGAAACTGGTGGCCGAACGCCTGCAGGGTTGCCTGCGCCAGGCAGACATGTTGTGCCGCCTGGGAGGCGATGAGTTCGTCATCTACCTGCATGGCGCCGATGTCGGCATTGCCGAGGGCGTGGCGCGTCGCATGCTGGATGAATTGCAGCGCCCGTTCATGCTCGATGGCATGGGGTTTTCCATCCAGTGCAGCATCGGCGTGTCGATGTTCCCGCGCGATGGCGAGTCGCTGGACGACCTGATCAAGCAGGCCGATACGGCCATGTATCAGGTCAAGGAGCGTGGGCGCGGCAATTTTGGCTTCTATCGGCCGCAGATGAACGCCAATCTGCTGTCGCGCATGAAGCTGGAGCATGCCATGCGCCAGGCGCTGGGGCTGGGTCATATGGCTGTGCACTACCAGCCTCAGGTCGACATGGCCACGGGGCGCATCGTGGGTGCCGAGGCCCTGGCGAGGTGGACGGATCCGGAGTTTGGTGTCGTGTCGCCGGGCAGCTTTATTCCGCTGGCGGAGGAGTCCGGTTTCATCGTTAGCCTGGGTGGCTGGGTGATGGAGCAGGCTATCAAGGAGGCCGCACACTGGATGAGCTGCGGCACGCCGCTGGTGGTGTCGGTCAATGTCTCCGCACTGGAGTTTCGGCAGCCGGGTTTTGTCGAGCGCATCACCGCCTTGCTGACCCGTTATGGCCTGCCGGCCCAGCAGTTGGAGCTGGAACTGACGGAGAGCGTGTTGCTGCACGATGCCCAGGAAATGGAGCAGGTGCTGGCAAGCCTGACGCGCCAGGGACTCAGGCTCTCCATCGATGATTTTGGCACCGGATACTCCAGCCTGGCCTACCTGAAGAAGCTGGCCATTCACCGGCTGAAAATCGATCGGACATTTATCTGTGGCCTGCCTGATGACGAGGGTGACAGCGCCATCGTCAAGGCGGTTCTAGGCATGGGCCGGGCCCTGGGTTTCAGCGTGGTGGCGGAAGGCGTGGAGACGCAGGAACAGCGCCTTGCGCTGCACACCATGGGCTGTGAGTACTACCAGGGTTTCTTGTGCGCGCCAGCCCTGAGCGCCGCGGAATTTCGCTCCCGCGTTCTTGGCCCATCAGCCGTGGAACAAAAGCACCAGTCCAAAAGAACGCCCTGCCGCTCGCGCGCTGCCAAGCGCTGAAGACTGGGATCCGCACGGGCTGCAAAAAAAGGTGTCTGCAAATGCCACCGGGCCGTCATCCTGAACCGGGGGTTCAGGTGGGCGAGGGCAACCTGGCGTTGGGTTCATCTGACGCGAGACGATCACGCTCACCAGGCAATGTACCAAGCCCGTGCTCAGTGAGCATTGGTTCAAGGAACTATAAAGCCCGGCAGCATCGCAGACGCCTTCATTGTAGCGGCTGCGCACCCGGGCGCCGGCCTGGGGCCGGTTCTTATAACGGTCGTCCGTCGTCCCCCAAGGCTTCATCCAGCCGCAGCAGCAGCTGCTGCAGGCGCTGCTCTTGCGCCGCGCTGGCGCCCGGCATGGCGGCATCGGGGTCGGTGCTGGGAGCGGGCGCCGGTGCGTTGCGTTGCTGGGCTGCGGCGCTCAGGTCGGCGGCTTCGCGGTCGGCAATCTCGAAGGCCAGGTTGAGTGCGGCCAGCACGGCAATGCGCTCGCGTGCGCGCACCTTGCCCGCGTCGCGGATGCGTGTCATGGCGGTGTCCACACGCTCCACGGCTTCGAGCAGGCGGGACTCGTGTCCCTCGGGGCAGGCCAGCAGATAGCTTTGCTGCAGGATCTGGACCTCAATCTGCTTCATGGCACATCCTTGGGCGGATTGTTTTCGGGCAGGCGCTCCAGCAGGGAGTCAACCCTGGCGCGTGCGGCACTCAGGCGGGATTTGAGCGAATCTCGCTCCTGGGCCAGGGCCGCCACCTGCTCGGCCAGCAGGGCGTTGGTGCGCTCGAGTTCGGTGTGGCGCAGCAGCAGACGCTCGACGCGCTCTGCAATCAGATCGAGGGGGTGCGGTGTGGCCATAGAACCGTGCATTGTAGGGGCGCACATGGTTTGCCCGTAAAATCCGCGCCGTTGGTGCTCGCTGCCGTGGTTCGCACGGCCGCAGTTCAACGGGAAGCAGGGAGGGGCGCTTCGCCGCGAAGCACACCCCCAGCCTGCGCTGCCCCCGCAACGGTCAGCGAATGAGCCGCTTGATGCGGCTCCGCCTTCACCATGCAAGCCACTGGGTGCCTTGAACAAGCGCCTGGGAAGGCGGTGATGGGCGTCTCGCCAGCCCGGATACCGGCCAACAAGGTGGCTCCACGCGCATTACCTGGGTAGGGCGCAGGGGCCGTGATGCCCATGTGCCGACGGGAAGGTCGGCCGAGGCGATATCTCTGTTTGTTCCCGTATGACACAACTCCATGAGCCCCAGGTGCGCGTTGCCGCACTGTCCCTGTTCACGCGCGTGGCTGCCTTGCCCCTGGCCATCGGCGCCGTCTTTCCTGTAGCGGCGCAGACCCAGCTGGCCCAGGCTGCCACCGAGCCGCAGTTGCGTGAAACCGTTGTCACGGCCACGCGGGTGGCTCGGCCATTGGCCGATCTGGTGGCCGATGTTTCCATCGTCGACCGCGAGACCATTGAAAACAGCGGCGCCACCGGCGTGGCCGATGTGCTGGCGCGCCTTCCTGGCGTGCAGATTGCGCGCAATGGCGGTCAGGCCAACAGTGGCAACGTCTATGTGCGTGGTGCCGAGGGCCGCTTTACCGCCGTCTATCTGGATGGCGTGCGGCTGGATTCGCAATCCGTGGGCGGCGTGGTCTGGGAGCAGATTCCGCTGTCCATGATCGAGCGCATTGAAGTGGTGCGCGGCCCGGCGGCGGCCGTGTATGGTTCGGATGCGATTGGCGGTGTGATCCAGCTCTTCACCAAAAAGGGCGAGGGCGCGCCCGCGCCCTATGTGGGCGTCGGCCTGGGTAATCAGGGTACGCGCACGGCGCAGGCCGGCATCAGCGGTGGCGCTGGAGCGCTGGACTACGCCCTGGGCCTGTCGCATGAGCGTGCCGACGGCTTCAACTCGCGCCCCGGCGCTGGCAACAACCCGGACAAGGACGGTTACCGCCGCAGTTCCGGCAACGCCAAGCTGGGCCTGCAAATCAACCCTGGCCAGCGCCTGGAAGGCACGCTGCTGGCCAGCAATCTGAACTCGCAGTACGACAGCAGCCCCAGTGCGGATGACCGCAACCACCACCAGCTGCGCACCGCCAGCCTGGCCTGGCTGGCGCAGTGGAGTGATGTGTACCGCACGCGCCTGCAGGCCTCGCAGTCGGACAGCCAGTATGTCAGCAGACCGAATTTCTATGGAACCGAGACGCAGCTGCGCAACTATCTGTTCCAGAACGATTGGCGTCTGGGTGCACATCTGCTGACCGCCGCACTGGAGCGCCGCGAGGACGAACTGCACAACCCGGCGACGCTGTTTGCGCCAGACCTGAAGCGCGACCGGTCACAGAACGCGCTGGCCCTGGGCTACGGCTTCAACCATGGCGGCCACAGCCTGCAGGCCAATCTGCGCCGCGATGACGACAGCGAGTTTGGCGGCAAGAGCACCGGCAGCCTGTCCTACGGCTACGCCATCACGCCGCAGTGGCGTGTAACGGCTGCCGGTGGCACCTCGTTCCGTGCCCCCACGCTGTACCAGCGCTTCAGCGAATATGGCGCGCCCAGCCTGCAACCCGAAAAAGGGCGCAACATCGAGCTGGGTACGCGCTGGACCCAGGGCAGCAGCAGCGTCGGCCTGGTGGCCTATCGCAACCGTGTCAGCAACCTGATCAACTTTGGCGCCGCAGGCCCCTGCGCATCGACCTTTGGCTGCTATGAAAATGTTGGCCGCGCCGAGTACAAGGGCATCACCCTGTCGGCAAGCCAGCGCGTTGCAGGGGTGTCGCTGCGCGGCTCCATGGACTGGCAAAACCCGCATGACCTGGCCACGGGCAAGCTGCTGGCGCGGCGCGCCAAGCGTTTTGCCACCCTGGGTGCGGACACCACGCTGGCCGGCTGGGCCGTGGGCGCCGAGCTGTATGCATCCGCCAAACGCTTCGACAACGCCGCCAACACCAATGTGCTGGGGGGCTACACCACGCTGAATCTGTATGCCTCCAAGCGCCTGGCGCGTGAGGTGACGCTGCTGGCGCGCGTGGACAATCTGACCGACAAGGACTACCAGACGGCGCGTGGCTACGCCACCGGCGGGCGCATGGTCTATGTCGGCCTGAAGTGGGCGCCGCAATAAGCGCCGCTCAAGGGCGTCAAGGCATGACAGGCAAGCTGGTGGTTTCTTCGTCCGAGCTGATTCTGGGCGGGCAGAAAAGCGGCAAGTCGCGCCGCGCCGAGCTGCTGGCGCGCCAGTGGCTGGCCGAGTCGCCCACCCATGGCGCGGTGCTGATCGCCACGGCACAGCCCTGGGACGAGGAGATGCGCCTGCGCATACAGCGCCACCAGATCGACCGCGCCGCGCGCGTGCCCGGCCTGGTGACGGTGGAAGAGCCGCTGCAACTGGCCGCCGCCCTGCAGCGGCACAGCCAGCCGCAGACGCTGGTGCTGGTGGACTGCCTGACGCTCTGGCTGACCAACTGGCTCATGCCGCCCAGCCACCCCAAGTCCGACGCCGCACGGGGAGCCGGGTTGGGCGCGGGGAGGGATGATCGACTATATGAGGAAAAAATGCCTGTATCGACCGACTGGCAAGCGCAATCAGCTCACTTTTTTGAAGCGATCAAGAACGCCCCAGGCCCGGTGGTGCTGGTGGGCAACGAGATTGGCCTGGGCGTCATCCCCCTGGGGCCCGAGGTGCGCGCCTTTGTCGATGCGCTGGGTGTGCTGAACCAGCAGGCGGCCCAGGCTTGCACGCGCGTGACGCTGATGGTGGCGGGCCTGCCCATGACGGTGAAACCCGCATGAAACCCACGCCCATCAAACGCATCCTGCTCGTCATCGCCATTCTGCTGGTCTTGCTGCTGCTCATGTCCAGCCTGGCGCAGGCGCAGACGCCCGCGCAGGGTGTGCAGATCACCGATGACCGGGGCCGCGTCGTGGCGCTGCCCCAACCCCCGCAGCGCATCGTGACCCTGTTGCCGTCGCTGGCCGAAACCGTCTGCGCCCTGGGTGCGTGCCAGCGCCTGGTGGGGGTGGATCGCTACACCAACTGGCCCGACAGCGTGAAGCAACTGCCCCAGGTCGGCGGCGGCATAGACCCGAACATAGAGGCCATCGTCGCCCTGCGCCCGGACCTGGTGCTGATGGCCACCTCCTCGCGCGCCGCCGACCGGCTGCTGGCGCTGGGCATACCGGTGGCGGCGCTGGAGCCCAAGACCCATGCCGACGTGCAGCGCGTGCTGACCAAAGTCGGGCAACTGCTGGGCGTGGGTGACGTGCAGCGTGTCTGGCGCGACATTGACGCCGCCGTGTCCGCCGCCGCCCAGTCGCTACCCGCCGGCGCCCGTGGCCAGCGCGTGTACTTCGAGGTCAGCCCCGGCCCGTTTGGCGCGGGTGAGGGGTCGTTCATTGGCGAAACCCTGACCCGCCTGGGCGCGCGCAACATCCTGCCGGCCAAGCTCGGGCCGTTTCCCAAACTCAACCCCGAATACATCGTGCGCGCCGACCCGGATCTGATCATGGTGGGCGTGCGCAGCGCCCCAGGCCTGCTGGCACGCCCCGGCTGGGCCGGCATGCGCGCGCTGCGTGGTGGTCGGCTGTGTCGGTTCAGCGCCGAAGAATCCGACGTGCTGGTACGCCCCGGCCCGCGCATGGCCGAGGCCGCCCGCCTGATGGCCCACTGCCTCGCTGCGGGAGGTCAATAAATGGGGGTCAGATTCGAATTAAAAGATGCTGCCGGCTCGCAGTCCGTTAATTGGAATCTGACCCCAATTAAGACGGGCAAGAAGGCGCGGGCGCTGGCCCTGGGGTTGTTCCTGATCGGTGGCGCCCTGCTGCTGTTGGGGCTGGCCGTGGGCAGCACCGGGGTGGAGAGCCTGCGCCCGCTGTGGTCGCAGGGTGACGCCCAGGCGGCCATGGCGCGGCAGATCGTCTGGGATATTCGCCTGCCACGCACACTGGGCGCCTGGGGCGCAGGCGCGCTGCTGGGCCTGGCCGGGGCGGTGGCGCAGGGGCTGTTTCGCAACCCGCTGGCCGACCCGTATTTGCTGGGCAGCGCCTCGGGCGCGTCGCTGGGCGTGGCTGCGGCGCTGGCGCTGATGGGCGGGGCCGGGGGCATGCTCGGGGCGTCGGGCGCGGCGGTCGCGGTGTCGGTGTATTCCGGCCACTGGCTGGTGCGCCTGGGCCTGACCGGCGCGGCCTTCGTCGGCGCGGTGGTGGCCGTGCTGCTCACACTGGCGCTGGCGCGTGGCGTGCAGCACACGCTGCGGCTGCTGCTGGCCGGGGTGGTGGTGGGCGTGGTGCTGGGCGCCTGCACGTCGATGATCTTGCTGCTGTCGCCCGACTCGCTGCAGGCCATGCAGGGCTTCTTGCTTGGCTCGACCGGTTTTGTCGGCTGGACGGCCTGCCTGCTGCTGCTGGCGGTGTGGCTGCCTTGTCTGTTGGCCGCCGGCGCGCTGGCGCGTGCGCTGGATGCCCTGGCGCTGGGCGAGGCCACGGCGCACAGCCTGGGCCTGCCGCTGGCCTGGCTGCGCGCGGCGCTGGTGGCGCTGCTGGCGCTGGCCACCGGGACGGCGGTGGCGCAGACCGGCCTGATTGCCTTCGTCGGCCTGGCCGCGCCACACCTGGTGCGCGCCGCCGTCAGCGTGACGCATGGGCGGCTGATGTGGCTGGCCAGCCTGATGGGGGGCGCGCTGCTGGCGGCCGCCGACCTGCTGGCGCGTGGCCTGCTGGCGCCGCAGGAGCTGCCCGTGGGCGTGCTCACCGCCGTGCTCGGTGGCGGCTATCTGCTGTGGCTGATGCACCGGCGCCAGGCGGCCGGGGGATCGCTGTGAATACTCCTGAATCAATAGCTATCAGCGCACGCCAGATAAGCGCTGGCATCGGAAAACACTGCATTTTTCATGGGATGGATCTGACCCTGCCCTCGGGGCGCTGGACGAGCATCGTGGGCCCCAACGGGGCGGGCAAATCGACCCTGCTCAAGGTGCTGGCCGGGCTGCTGGCCGTGCGCAGCGGCAGCGTGCAGCTGCTGGGCCGCGACCTGCATGGCTGGAGCCGGCGCGAGCGCGCCCGTCGGCTGGCCTGGCTGGGCCAGAACGAGGCCGCGGCCGACGACCTGTGCGTCTATGACCTGGCCATGCTCGGCCGTCTGCCGCACCAGGGCTGGATGCAGCCCGCCAGCCCCGCAGACCACGCCGCCGTGGAGCAGGCGCTGCGCACCACCCAGGCCTGGGACTGGCGCGAGCGCCCGCTGTCGCAGCTGTCGGGCGGCGAGCGCCAGCGCGTGCTGCTGGCGCGCGCCCTGGCGGTGCAGGCGCAGGTGCTGCTGATGGACGAGCCGCTGGCCAACCTGGACCCGCCGCACCAGGCCGACTGGCTGCACAGCGTGCGCGCCCTGGTGGCGCAGGGGCGCACGGTGGTCAGTGTGTTGCACGAGATCTCGCTGGCGCTGCAGGCCGACGACGTGGTCATCGTCGCCGGCGGGCGCCTGCTGCACCATGGCCGGGCCGAGGACGGCGCCACGCACCGGGCGCTGGAGGCGGTGTTCGACCAGCGTATCGCCATTCACCCCGTGGCAGGCCAGTGGCTGGCGCTGCCGCGTCTTTGAGTTTTTTGGAGTGACAAGCATGCAAATCGAAACCCCGCCCACGGAAAAACGCTACGACAAGGCCGAGGGCGAGCGCCGCGGCCTGGTCATCGTCCATACCGGCGACGGCAAGGGCAAGAGCACGGCTGCCTTCGGCCTGGCGCTGCGCGCCCATGGCCGGGGCAAGGCGGTGAAGGTGTTCCAGTTCATGAAGGTGCCATCGGCGCGCTTTGGCGAGCATCGCCTGTTTGAACAGATCGGCCTGCCCATCGAAGGCCTGGGCGATGGTTTCAGCTGGAAGAGCAAGGATCTGGAGCATTCCGCGCAACTGGCGCGCGATGGCTGGGCCAAAGCCAGCGCCGCCATCCTGTCGGGCGACTGCTTCCTGGTGGTGCTCGACGAGATCACCTACCCGCTGATTTACGGCTGGCTGCCGCTGCAGGAGGTGCTGGACACCCTGGCCGCGCGTCCCAGGGAGGTGCATGTCTGCCTGACCGGCAGGCGCTGCCCCGAGGAGATCATCGCCCTGGCCGACACCGTGACCGAAATGAAGCTCATCAAGCACGCCTTCCAGGCCGGCGTGCCGGCGCAGCGCGGCATCGAGGATTGAGCCGGGATATTGCGGACAATCCCCCCATGCCCCTGCGCTCCTGCACCATCCCCACGCCCCTGGGCGAAATGCTGGCCGTGGCCTCGCAGGCCGGACTGTGCCTGCTCGAATTCGTCGGCCAGAAGGGTGTGGAGCGCGAGCTGGCCCAGGTCGAGGCCGCGCGCGGCAGTCTGGCGCAGAGCGGCGACAGCCCCATCCTGGCGCAAACCCAGGCCGAGCTGGCCGAGTACTTTGCCGGGCAGCGCGAGCAGTTTGCCGTGCCGCTGGACCTGGTCGGCACGGCCTTCCAGATGGCGGCCTGGCAGGCGCTCCTGGCCATCCCCCATGGCCAGACGCGCAGCTACGCCCAGCAGGCCTGCGCAATAGGCCAGCCCAGCGCCACGCGCGCCGTGGCGGCGGCCAATGGCGCCAACAAGGTGTCCATCATCGTTCCCTGCCACCGCGTCATCGGCAGCAACGGCAGTCTGACCGGCTTTGGCGGTGGCCTGGCGCGCAAAGAGGCGCTGCTGGCCCTCGAAGGCCGGGCCGCACAACAGGATTTGCATGGCTTCTGAACCCCGGCCCACGGCCCAGTCCTACAGCGCGCAGGAGCGCGCCGCCATCTACCGCGCCATCGACGAGCGCCGCGACATGCGCCACTTTGCCGGCGGCAGCGTGGCGCCCGAGGTGCTCACGCGCCTGCTCACCGCCGCGCACCACGCGCCCAGCGTCGGCTTCATGCAGCCCTGGCGCTTCATCCGCGTGCGCAGCCGCGCCCTGCGCGAGCAGCTCCATGCCTGTGTCGAGGTGGAGCGCCAGCGCACGGCCGACGCCCTGGGCGAGCGCCGCGATGGCTTTTTGCAGCTCAAGGTCGAAGGCCTGCTCGACGCCGCCGAGGTCTTTGCCGTGGCCCTGGCCGATGGGCGCGAGGCCCATGTGTTCGGCCGTCGCACCCTGCCCGAGATGGATCTGGCCTCGGTCGCCTGCGCCATCCAGAACCTGTGGCTGGCGGCGCGTGCCGAGGGGCTGGGCATGGGCTGGGTGTCCATCTTCGATCCGGCCGATGTCGCGCACTTGCTGCAATTGCCGCCGGGCGCGCGCGCCGTGGCGCTGCTGTGCCTGGGGCCGGTGCATGGCTTTTACGAGGAGCCCATGCTTGCCCGCGAACGCTGGGCACGCCGGGCGCCGCTCGCATCGGTGGTGTTTGACGATGGCTGGGGGCGGCAGGCCGACTGGCTGGATCGGGCCTGAAGGCTCAAGCCTGGCGTTGCAGCAGCCGCACATGCATGGGGCGCACAAAACGTGCTCCCTCGGCCGTGCAATGCGGCGCAAAGGCCGCGGCCACACGCTCCTGCAGCGCGGCATCGATGCGGTGATCGGCAAACGTGGGGCGCATCATGCGTTGGTCGAACTCGGCAAAGTCGCTGAATTGCACCGGCATGTCAAAGCGCCGCTCGGCCACCTGTTGCCAGGGGCTGCCGGGGGCTGACAGCGCGCGATCCAAGGCCGCCTGCGCCGCGGCGCGCACCACGCCTTCGTCGTTGTACAGGCGCACGATCTCGTTGAGCGGCCCGGCATACACGGGCTCGGAGACATACAGGTAGCCGCCAGGACGCAGCACCCGCGCCACCTCGGCCAGCGCCTGGTCCATGGCCGTCAGCGGCACATGGTGCAGGGACTTGAGCATCAGCGCCAGGTCAAATTCGCCAGCGCCACAGGGAATGTCCTGCGCCCCAGCGGCCACGAAGCGCATGCCCTCTGGCGGGTCTTGCAGGTTGCGTGCGTGCTGTATGGCATCCACCTCCAGGCCCATGTAGCGCAGGCCCGGCCAGCGCTTGAGCATCTGCTGCGCCATGCGCGCGGCGCCGCAGCCCAGCTCTATCACCTGCGGCCCGGGGGCGGGCACCAGCTCGGCGAGGAGATCCAGTTCGTCGGTGATCAGGCGGGTCATGGTGCGGCGTGGCAAGCCGCCACCGGCCACAGTGGCGGGCGTTGATGACAGGGCGGGGTGGCGGAGACTGTGAGATTCGAACTCACGGACGGTTGCCCGTCGGCAGTTTTCAAGACTGCTGGTTTAAACCACTCACCCAAGTCTCCAGGCAAGCCGCGTATTCTAAACGCGCATCAAGGGGTCTCCAGCAGCAGGGCCGCGACCACGTTGCGGCCTTCGCCGGCCAGGATGTTGTAGGTGCGGCAGGCGGCCTGGGTGTCCATGGTCTCCAGGCCCATGCGCCTGGCCATCAGCGGCTGCAGCCAGGCGGGCGGGGGGAAGCGGTTGCGCGCGCCGCTGCCAAAGATCACCACCTCGGCGTCCAGCTCGGCCAGTTGCGCGAAGTGGGCCGGGGTCAGGTCTTCAAAGCGGCTGCAGTCCCAGGCGATACGCTGGCCGCGCGAGCTGATGATGACGCTGCTGGTGATCTTGTCGGCGTCCACGCTGATCCAGCCCGGCCCGTAGGCGGTGATGGTCTGCACGTCGAATTGGTCGGGCTGGAATTTCATGGGCGCCGTGAGAGGTCTGGGGCCGCCGTTGGCGACGGGGCCGCGGGTGGGAACTGTGCTTAAATTATAGGTTTCACCGACTGTCTCCCTGGCTCCATCGGTGCCAGCTCCTGACCACCTGCCCGCGCATGAAGCCCATCCACAAATCCGCCAAGCTCAGCAATGTTCTCTACGACGTCCGCGGCCCGATCGTGGACGCGGCCAAGCAGATGGAGGACGAGGGCCAGAAGATCATCAAGCTCAACATCGGCAACCTGGCGCCGTTCGGCTTTGATGCGCCCGAGGAAATCCAGCAGGACATGATCCGCAACCTGCCCAACTCGGCGGGCTACTCGGACAGCAAGGGCATCTTCGCGGCGCGCAAGGCGGTGATGCACTACAGCCAGCAGCAGGGCGTGGCCGGCGTGACGCTGGACGATATCTACCTGGGCAATGGCGCCAGCGACCTGATCGTGATGGCCACCATGGCGCTGTTGGACGACGGCGACGAGCTGCTCGTGCCCGCCCCCGACTACCCGCTGTGGACTGCCTCGGCCAGTCTTGCCGGCGGCAAGCCCGTGCATTACCTGTGCGACGAGGACAATGGCTGGATGCCGAGCCTGGCCGACATCCGCGCCAAGATCACGCCGCGCACGCGCGGCATCGTGGTCATCAACCCGAACAACCCCACCGGCGCGCTGTATTCGGACGAACTGCTGCGCGGCATCGTCGCGATCGCGCGCGAGCATGAGCTGGTGCTGTTTGCCGACGAGGTCTACGACAAGGTGCTGTACGACGGCGTGGGCCACACGGCCATGGCGAGTCTCTCTACCGACGTGCTCACGCTGACCTTCAATTCGCTCTCCAAGGCCTACCGCTCTTGCGGCTACCGTGCCGGCTGGATGGTGATCTCGGGCGACAAGGCGGCGGCGCGCGACTACATCGAGGGCCTGAACATGCTGGCCAACATCAAGCTCGGCTCCAACGTGCCGGGCCAGTGGGCGATACAGACGGCGCTGGGCGGCTACCAGAGCATCAACGACCTGGTGAAAGAGGGCGGGCGCCTGCGCCGCCAGCGCGACCTGGCCTATGAGCTGATCACGCAGATTCCGGGCGTCACCTGCGTCAAGCCGCAGGCAGCGCTGTACATGTTCCCGCGCCTGGATCCAGACATGTACCCGATCGCCGACGACCGCCAGTTCTTCATGGAGGTGCTGCGCGCCACGCGCGTGATGCTGGTGCAGGGCTCGGGCTTCAACTACCCGGACAACCAGCATTTCCGCATCGTTTTTTTGCCGCACGAGGATGACCTGCGTGAGGCGGTGGCGCGTCTGGCGGCCTTCCTGGCAACCTATCGACAGCGCAACGCCAAGGCGGCTTGACTATTTTTTTATAGCTAGTGGCGCTTGATAGTAGGGCGCTAGAGCCATTTTTGACTGGTAAAACTGAAATGAAACCCATACAAGTAGGCCTGCTGGGCATCGGCACCGTGGGCAGCGGCGTGTTCAACGTCTTGCAACGCAACCAGGAAGAGATTCGCCGCCGGGCCGGCCGCGGCATAGAGATCGCCTGTGTGGCCGATCTGGACACCGCGCGCGCCCGCTCCATCGTCGGCGAGGGCACGCGCGTGGTGGGCGATGCGCGCGAGGTCATTGCCAACCCCGAGATCGACATCGTCATCGAGCTGATCGGCGGCTACGGCATAGCCAAACAACTGGTGCTGGAGGCGATTGCCGCCGGCAAGCATGTGGTCACGGCCAACAAGGCCTTGCTGGCCGTGCATGGCACGGAGATTTTCAAGGCCGCCGCCGACAAGGGCGTGGTCGTCGCCTACGAGGCGGCCGTGGCCGGCGGCATCCCCATCATCAAGGCGCTGCGCGAGGGCCTGTCGGCCAACCAGATCCAGTGGGTGGCCGGCATCATCAATGGCACGACCAACTTCATCCTGTCCGAGATGCGCGACAAGGGCCTGGACTTCGACGTGGTCTTGAAGGAGGCGCAGCGCCTGGGCTACGCCGAGGCGGACCCGACGTTTGACATCGAGGGCGTGGACGCCGCGCACAAGGCCACCATCATGTCGGCGATTGCCTTCGGCATTCCGGTGCAGTTCGACAAGGCCTATGTGGAGGGCATCACCAAGCTGAGCGCCGCCGACATCCGCTACGCCGAGCAGCTCGGTTACCGCATCAAGCTCCTGGGCATCACCAAGCGCACCGACAAGGGCGTGGAGCTGCGCGTGCACCCCAGCCTGGTGCCGGCCAAGCGCCTGATCGCCAACGTCGAGGGCGCGATGAACGCCGTGGTGGTGCACGGCGACGCCGTGGGCACCACGCTGTACTACGGCAAGGGCGCGGGCTCGGAGCCCACGGCCAGCGCCGTGATCGCCGACCTGGTGGACATCACCCGCCTGATCGAGGCCGACCCCGCGCACCGCGTGCCGCCGCTGGCCTTCCAGAACCACACGCTGGGCGCGGCGGGGCAGGACCTGCCCGTGCTGCCCATGGCCGAGGTGGTCACCAGCTACTACCTGCGCATCCGCGTGGCCGACCAGGCAGGCGTGCTGGCCCGGATCACCGGTCTGCTGGCCGACGCCGGCATCAGCATCGACGCCGTGCTGCAGCGCGAGGCCGACGAGGTGGGCGGCGAGGGCTCGACGCAAACCGACGTCATCATCCTCACCCACGACACGCGCGAGGGCGACATGGACGGCGCCCTGGCCCAGATCCAGGCCTTGCCCACGGTGCTGGCGCCGATCACGCGCATCCGCAAGGAAGAGCTGAACTGATGGCTTAATCTGGCCAGAATGTGTAAAATTCTGGCTAGATTGACGCCATCAGGAGGTCGCCATGTCCGCAGTCTGGCAAGTGCAAGAAGCCAAGAACCACTTCAGCGAAGTGATCGATCGCGCCCTCACCGAAGGGCCGCAGACCGTCACGCGCCATGGCAAGCCCGTGGTGCGGGTGGTCGCGGTGACCGAGGGCGACATGCAGGAGCCTGCCGATGACGGGTTCCTGGAGTTTTTGCTCAGCGCGCCCAAGGTCGAGGGCGGGCTACCTGAGATGCCGCGCGACACAAACCCGGGGCGCTCGCCCATGTTTGGCGAGGATTGACTCGCCATGCGCTGGCTGCTCGATACCTGCACGATATCGGAGTCGACTTATCCCCAACCCCATGCTGGCGTGCTCGACTGGCTGCGTCGGCACCACCATGATTGCGCCATCGCTGCGGCATCCTTTGCCGAAATCCATTACGGCATCGCCTGCCTGCCACATGGCGCCAAGCGCAATCGCCTACAGGCATGGGCGCTGGAGCTGGCTCAGCAGTTCGATGGTCGTATTCTTGCCTCCGACGATGCCGTGTGGCGCCAGTTTGGCGACCTCAAGGCTTCGTTGCGCGCCATGGGCCGTATGCAGGATGCCCTGGACATGGTGATTGCCGCGACGGCGCTGCACCACGGCCTGCCCCTCGTCACCCGCAACACGCGCCACTTTGAAGACACGGGCCTCAGGCTCGTCAACCCCTGGGCCGACGCGCCCCAGGCTTGAGAACCACCATGCAATACCTCTCCACCCGCGGCCACCCCGAACGCAAGCGTTTTTGCGACATCCTGCTCGAAGGCCTGGCGCCCGACGGCGGCCTGTACCTGCCCGAGACCTACCCGCAGATCGACGACGCTGCGCTGACCCAGCTGCGCCGCGCCTACAACGAGGAAGGCTACGCCGCGCTGGCGTTTCGCATCCTCTCGCTGTACATCGACGACATTCCCGCCGCCGACCTGAAGGCCTTGTGTGCCAAGACCTATACGCAAGAGGTCTTCGGCACGAAAGAGATCGTGCCCCTGCGCCAGCTGGAAGACGGCCTGTGGATCGAAGCGCTGTCCAACGGCCCCACGCTGGCCTTCAAGGACATGGCCATGCAGCTGCTGGGCAACCTGTTCGAGTACGAGCTGGCGCGCCGTGGCGAAGAGCTGAACATCCTGGGCGCCACCAGTGGCGACACCGGCAGCGCGGCCGAATACGCCATGCGCGGCAAGCAGGGCGTGCGCGTCTTTATGACCAGCCCGCACGGCCGCATGAGCCCCTTCCAGCAGGCGCAGATGTTCAGCCTGCAAGACGAGAACATCCACAACCTGGCGATAGAGGGCGTGTTCGACGACTGCCAGGACATCGTCAAGGCCGTGAGCAATGACCATGCCTTCAAGGCCCGCTACAAGATCGGCACCGTCAACTCCATCAACTGGGCGCGCCTGCTGGCCCAGGTGGTGTACTACTTTGCCGGCTACATACAGGCCACGCAAGGCAACGAGCAGAAGGTCAGCTTCACCGTGCCCAGCGGCAACTTCGGCAACATCTGCGCCGGCCATGTGGCGCGCCAGATGGGTCTGCCGATCGACCGCCTGGTGGTGGCCACGAACGAGAACGACGTGCTCGACGAGTTCTTCCGCACCGGCGTCTACCAGGTGCGCGCCAGCGAGCACACCTACGAGACGTCCAGCCCCTCGATGGACATCAGCAAGGCCAGCAACTTCGAGCGCTTCGTGTTCGACCTGGTGGGCCGCGACGGCGCGCGTACCCAGGCCCTGTTTGCCGACGGCGTGGGCCGGGCGGGGCGCTTCGACCTGAGCCAGGACGCCGTGTTCCAGGACACGGCCGGCAAATATGGTTTCGTGAGCGGCAAGAGCACGCACGCCGACCGCCTGGCCACCATCCGTGACACGTATCAGCGCTTCGGCCAGATCATCGACACCCACACCGCTGATGGCGTGAAGGTGGCGCGCGAGCGGCGCGGCGACCTGGCCGTGCCGATGATCGTGCTGGAGACGGCCCTGCCCATCAAGTTTGCCGAGACCATCCAAGAGGCCCTGGGCCGCGCGCCCGAGCGTCCGGCCAGGTTCGAGGGCATAGAGTTGCTACCCAAGCGCGTGCAGCAGCTGCCGGCCGATGTCGAGCGGGTGAAGGCCTATATCGCCGCGCACTGTGATTGAAGTCAAATGAGGTCGTAGCGCTTGCTGGTAGGCTGCTGACAGCTATCATTTTTGCATAAGGAGCGGCGGTATGAAGGTGCTGGGCTTTGCTGGTTATTCGGGCAGTGGCAAGACCACGCTGCTGGAGCAGCTGATCGCCCTGCTGCGCCAGCGCGGCCTGCGGGTGTCGGTGGTCAAGCACGCGCACCACAGGTTTGATATCGACCACCAGGGCAAGGACAGCTGGCGCCACCGCGAGGCCGGCGCCTACGAGGTGGTCGTGGCGTCCGACCGGCGCATGGCGCTGATGCGCGAGTACGAGCAGCCCCATGCGATCGATCCGCATGAGCTGCTGGCCGAACTCGACCCGCGCGTCGATTGGGTGCTGGTGGAAGGCTTCAAGCACAGCGACCTGCCCAAGGTCGAGGTCTGGCGACCCGCCGCGCCCGGCCAGCCGGAGCGCCCCGTGCACTACGGTGGCGATGACCATGTGGTGGCCGTCGCCACCGACGCGGCACAGCTGCCCCGGCCCACCGCGCTGCCCGTGCTGAACCTGCGCGACCCCGAGGCGGTGGCGCAGTGGATGCTGGAGCAGGGCGCGCGTTTTGACTATCTGCCCCAAGCCGTGGAGGCCTGCGAATGACAGCGCGCACACCCCTCATACCCCTTGACGACGCCCTGACCGAGCTGCTGGCCCAGGCCAGGCCGCTGGCCGGCGTCGACACCGTCAGCACCTTCGATGCCGACGGCCGTGTGCTGGCGCAGGCGGCTATCTCGCCTCTGCAGGTGCCGCAACAGGACAACAGCGCCATGGACGGCTATGCGCTGCGCTGCGCCGACGTCGCTGCGGCGGGCGTGGAGTTGCGCGTGTCGCAGCGCATTGCGGCCGGCGACAGCGGCCAGCCCCTGCTGCCCGGCACGGCCGCGCGCATCTTCACCGGTGCGCCCGTGCCAGCCGGGGCCGACGCCGTGGTGATGCAGGAGGACTGCGAGGCGCTCGACGACGGCCAGCGCGTGCGTATCAACCACCTGCCCAGCCCGGGCCAGGCCATACGCCGCGCCGGCGAGGACATCACCCTGGGCGCCCAGGTGCTGGCCGCCGGCACGCGCCTGACCCCGGCCGAGCTGGGCCTGGCCGCCAGCATTGGGCTGGCGCAGCTGCAGGTGGCGCTCCGCCCGCGCGTGGCCTTGTTCTCCACCGGCGACGAGCTCGTCATGCCCGGCGAGGTGGCGCCCGCGCAAATGCGCCCCGGTGCCATCTACAACAGCAACCGCTTCTTTCTGCGCGCCATGCTGCAGCGCCTGGGCTGCGCGGTGACTGACATGGGGGTGGTGCCGGATCGGCTGGACGCCACCGTGGCCGCGCTGCGCGAGGCCGCCCAGGGGCATGATCTGATCCTGACCAGTGGCGGTGTCTCGGTGGGCGAGGAAGACCATGTCAAGCCCGCCGTGCAAAGTCTGGGCAGCCTGGACTTGTGGCAGATCGCCATCAAGCCCGGCAAGCCCTTTGCTTACGGCCGCATCGGTGGCGCGCATTTCATCGGCCTGCCCGGCAACCCGGTATCGAGCTTCATCACCTTTGCGCTGCTGGTGCGGCCCTTCCTGCTGCGGCTGCAGGGGGTGGTGAATGTTGCTCCAACAACAATAGCTGCCAGCGCTGGATTTGATTGGCCAAGAGTCGATAAACGCCGAGAATTCTTGCGTGCCCGCCATGGTGCGGACGGTCGCCTGGAGCTGTTTGCCAACCAGGGCTCGGGCGTGCTCACTTCGGTCGCCTGGGGTGATGGCCTGGTGGACAACCCCGCGAGCCACGCAATAGCGCGCGGCGACCAGGTGCGCTTTCTGCCCTTTACTGATTTGCTGTCATGACCGCGCCGCTCACCATCACCGTGCGCTACTTCGCCTCCATCCGTGAGGCCGTGGGCCAGGGTCAGGAAACCCTGCGCACCGCTGCCCCCACCCTGGGCGCGCTGCGCGACGAGCTGATAGCGCGCGGCCAGCCCTGGGCCGATTGCCTGGCGCGCGGCCGAGCCGTGCGCATGGCGCTGGATCAAACCATGGCCCAGGAGGCCACGCCGCTGGCCGACGGTGCCGAGGCGGCGTTCTTTCCGCCCGTCACCGGCGGTTGACCGTCAATCGCCTGTCGTTGGCAGGGCCGGGCTGCGCCAGCCCAACAGCTCGGCCAGCCGCAGCGTGATCCAGCGCGCCTCCGGTGCGCTCACGCCGGCATCGGGGCTGGCCAGGCCCGCATGCATGCCCAGCAGCACGCCTTCCTCGGAGCGCGCGCCGCCGTGGTAGAGCTGCTGCGCCTGCTCTACCAGGTGCTGGGCCAGGTCTTCGCACAACTCGTAGCGTGCCCGCAGCTCATCCACGGGCAGCAACAGGCGCTGACGCGCGTCGCTGTGCAGGGCGATGAAGGAGGGCGGGATCAGGATCTGGTTGTCGTCATGCATGGGCCGTATTGTCGACAAAGGCACGATCACCGACCCTGAGAGGCCGCCGCAATCAGGGCTGCTTCTGGTCTGCTGGCGGCGCGTCGTTGCGCGTGAACAGCCAGACAAAGAACACCAGCATGCACAGCATGAAGCCTATGCCCACGGCGCTGAACAGGCCGACCTCGGTGGTGAAGAGTTGCTTGAGCAGTTGCATGGCAGGTTCCCTTGTAGTTGAGTATGTGCTTATATTGCAACGCAACACGAAGGGCGCGTGTTTGCTTTAGGTCAAGAAATACCGCGCAGTCGTTGGTGGCTTTGTCAGCCTTGATATGGCTCAAGCCTGACGGGCGTCAGTCGGGCACGAACAGGCGTTCAAAGCGCTGTTGATCGCTTGCCAGCTCAAAGGTCACCAGCTGCCCCATCTTGTTGTCGGCGCGCCGGTGGGCGGCAAACAGGCTGTGGCGGCCCGCCAGCTCGAAGCTGGGCAGATCGATCAGCGCATAGGGGTGGGGCACGAAGGTCTGGAACTCGAACACCACGCGGTGCTGGTTGCGTGGCGAGGGGTAGAGCGTGTAGTCGTCGGTGTTGATGGTCTGCAGGGCCATGGAGCAGGAGCGGGGCGTTAAAGTGCCAATTTTGCGCCTTGATCCAATGACCCGCGTTTCCATCCAGACCCAGGATTTCGATGTCTCGGCCGAGCTGGCCCGGCTGCGCGCCCAGGATGCGCGCGTGGGCGCCGTCTGCTGCTTTGTCGGCACAGTGCGTGACCGCAACGATGGTGATGCCGTGGCGACGATGGAGCTGGAGCATTACCCCGGCATGACCGAGAAGTCCATCGAGGCCATGATAGCTGCGGCGCTGGCGCGTTTCGACCTGTACGGCGTTCGCGTGATCCACCGCGTGGGGCTGTTGGCGCCGCTCGATCAGATCGTGCTGGTGGCCGTCACCAGCGCGCACCGCGGCGAGAGTTTCCAGGCCTGCGAATTCCTCATGGATTACCTGAAAACCCAGGCACCGTTCTGGAAGAAGGAAGAAACGCCCCAGGGCGCGCGCTGGGTGGACGCGCGCGTGGCCGACGACGCGGCGCTGGCGCGCTGGGGCATTGCCGCGCCAGCGCAATTTGACTGACTTTGATGGCGCGGTGGCTTGAAATCGGGGCGTTCCAGCCCTAGTTAGCAGCAAGTTGGAGGTAAACCATGCGTCTCGACAAATTCACGACCAAGTTCCAGGAAGCCCTGTCCGACGCCCAGTCCATCGCGCTGGGCCATGACAACGCCTATATCGAACCGGTGCATATGCTGGTCGCCATGCTGCGCCAGGATGAGGGTCCGCGCGCGCTGCTTGAACGCGCCGGCGCCAACGTCCCCGGGCTGCTGAAGGCGGCCGAGGCCGCCGTGAAGCGCCTGCCCCAGGTGCAAGGCCAGGATCAGGTGCAGGGCAGCCCCGAGCTGGGCCGCGTGCTGCAGGCCACCGAGAAGGAGGCGATACAGCGCGGTGACCAGTTCATCGCCAGCGAGCTGTTCCTGCTGGCCCTGATCGACAGCAAGGGCGAGGCCGCGCAGATCGCCAAGGACAACGGCCTGTCCCGCAAGAGCCTGGAGGCGGCGATAGACGCCGTGCGCGGCGGCCAGAAGGTGGACAGCGCCGAGGCCGAGGGCCAGCGCGAGGCGCTGAAGAAATACTGCCTGGATCTGACCGAGCGCGCCCGCCTGGGCAAGCTCGATCCGGTGATCGGCCGTGACGACGAGATCCGCCGCGCCATCCAGGTGCTGCAGCGGCGCAGCAAGAACAACCCGGTGCTGATCGGCGAGCCCGGCGTGGGCAAGACCGCCATCGTCGAGGGCCTGGCCCAGCGCATCGTCGAGGGCGAGGTGCCCGAGTCGCTGAAGAACAAGCGCGTGCTGGTGCTGGACATGGCGGGGCTGCTCGCCGGCGCCAAGTACCGCGGCGAGTTCGAGGAGCGGCTGAAATCAGTGCTGAAGGAGGTGGCGCACGAGGAAGGCCGCATCATCCTCTTCATCGACGAGATCCACACCATGGTCGGCGCCGGCAAGGCTGAAGGAGCGATAGACGCCGGCAACATGCTGAAACCGGCCCTGGCGCGCGGCGAGCTGCACTGCATAGGCGCGACCACGCTGGATGAGTACCGCAAGTACATCGAGAAGGACGCGGCCCTGGAGCGGCGCTTTCAGAAGGTGCTGGTGCAGGAGCCCAGCGTGGAGGACACCATCGCCATCCTGCGCGGCCTGCAGGTGCGCTATGAGGCGCACCACGGCGTGGACATCACCGACCCGGCCATCGTCGCCGCGGCCGAGCTCTCGCACCGCTACATCACCGACCGCTTCCTGCCCGACAAGGCGATTGACCTGATCGACGAGGCCGCGGCCAAGATCAAGATCGAGATCGACTCCAAGCCCGAGGCTCTGGACAGGCTGGAGCGCCGCATGATCCAGCTCAAGATCGAACGCGAGGCCATGAAGAAGGAGCATGACGAGGCTTCGCAAAAGCGCCTGGCCTTGATCGAGGAAGAACTGGCCAACGTGGAGCGCGAATACGCCGACCTGGAAGAGATCTGGAAGATGGAAAAGGCCAGCGCCCAGGGCAGCGAGCAGATCAGGAAGGACATAGACGCCATCCGCACGCAGATGGATGACCTGAAGCGCAAGGGCGACTTCAACAAGGTCGCCGAGCTGCAATACGGCCGCCTGCCCGAACTGGAAAAGCGCCTGAAGGAGGCGCAGGACAGCGAGGCCGATGGCGAGACCCCGAAGCACCGCCTGCTGCGCACCCATGTGGGCGCCGAGGAGATCGCCGAGGTGGTCAGCCGTGCCACCGGCATTCCTGTGGCCAAGATGATGCAGGGCGAGAAGGACAAGCTCCTGCACATGGAGGACAAGCTGCACGAGCGCGTGGTCGGCCAGGACGAGGCCATATCAGCCGTGGCCAACGCCATCCGGCGCTCGCGCTCGGGGCTGTCGGATCCGAACCGGCCGCTGGGCAGCTTCTTGTTCCTGGGCCCCACGGGCGTGGGCAAGACCGAGCTGTGCAAGGCGCTGGCGGGCTTTCTGTTCGACAGCGAGGAACACCTGGTGCGCATCGACATGAGCGAGTTCATGGAAAAGCATAGCGTTGCGCGCTTGATTGGCGCGCCTCCCGGCTATGTTGGCTATGAAGAGGGCGGCTACCTGACGGAGGCTGTGCGGCGCAAGCCTTACAGCGTGCTGCTGCTCGACGAGGTGGAGAAGGCCCACCCCGATGTGTTCAACGTGCTCCTGCAGGTGCTGGACGACGGGCGCCTGACCGACGGCCAGGGCCGCACCGTGGATTTCAAGAACACGGTCATCGTCATGACCAGCAATATCGGCTCGCCGCTGATCCAGGCCATGGTGGGCCAGGACGCGGACGACATCAAGGAAGCGGTGTGGGGGGAACTAAAGAACCATTTCCGCCCCGAATTCCTGAACCGCATCGACGAGACGGTGGTGTTCCACGGGCTGGATGCCAGGCACATCGAGGCCATTGCGCGCATACAGCTGCATTTGCTGCAAGCGCGGCTGGCCAAGATGGATCTGCAGTTGGAGGTGTCGCCCGCAGCGATGGGCGAGCTGGCCAAGGTGGGGTTCGACCCGGTGTTTGGCGCGCGGCCACTCAAGCGTGCGATACAGCAACGCATCGAGAATCCGCTGTCCAAGCTGCTGCTGCAGGGGCACTATCCGCCCAAGAGCGTGATACCCGTGGATGTCGATCCGGTGCAGGAGCCAGGGGTATTTCACTTTGGCCAGGCCCGCCAGCTGGCTTGAAGCCTACCATGGAGCGCGCGGTGCGGGCCTGGCCCGCGCCGGCACTCCTGTCTGAAAGGGGGATGGTTTGAATGATGTAGTGACCGGTGTGATCCGGTGGGTTTTGCGCCTGGTGGTATTGGCCATGGGCGTGCTCTTCTTCCTGAGCCTGCTGGCCGCCGCGGCCGTGCTGGCGCTGGTCTGGGGCCTGCGTGCGCTGTGGGCGCGGCTGACGGGCAGGCCCGTCACGCCGTGGGTCATGCGCATGGATCCGCGCACCGGCTGGAGCACCGTGTACCGCAGCACGGCGCGCTGGACGGCCCAGCGCCCGGAGCCGCCGCGCCGGGACGATCACGACGTCACCGACGTGGTGCCGCGCGAAATCCGCTGAAAACCCCTCACATTTGCCTGACGCGTGGCCTGCCCGGCCTGCGCGGCCATCCACCATGCGCGCCACCTTGCCGGACGACATTCGCCACGTTTTTGAACTGCAGCGCCAGGCCAGCCGCGCCCAGCCCGATACCCCCCTGACGCTGCGCCGCGAGCGCCTGCTGCGCCTGTCCAAGCTGATCGATGAGCATGGCCCGGCCCTGGCGGCCGCAGTCCAGGCCGACTTCGGCATGCGCTCGCCGCGCCTGACCGAGGTGGCGGATCTGTTCATGCTGCGTGCCCAGCTTGCGCACACCCTGCGCCACCTGGCGCGCTGGTGCCGGCGCACCCGGGTGCGCACCCCGTTGTTTCTGCTGCCCGCGCGCGGCTGGATCGAGCGCCAGCCGCTGGGCGTGGTGGGTGTGATCTCCCCCTGGAACTACCCGGTGCAGCTGGCCCTGGCGCCGGTCATAGGCGCGCTGGCAGCGGGCAACCGCGTCATGCTCAAGCCCAGCGAACTCACCCCGCACACGGCGGCGCAGCTGGCAAGCCTGGTGGCGCAGTTCTTTGCGCCCGACGAGTTCTGCGTGGTCCAGGGCGACGCGGCCACCGCGGCGCTGGTGGCCTCGCTGCCGTTTGATCACCTGGTGTTTACCGGCTCCACCGCCGTGGGGCGCAAGGTGGCGCAGGCCGCGGCCGCCAACCTGACGCCGACCACGCTGGAGCTGGGCGGCAAGTCGCCGGCCATCATCGATACCGATTGCGACCTGCGGGAGGCGGCGCTGAAGATCGTCCACGGCAAGCTGCTCAACGCCGGCCAGACCTGCATCGCGCCCGATTACCTGATGCTGCCGCGTGGCAGCGAGGCCGCCTTTGCCGAGGCCTACCGCGCCGCCGTGGCGCGGCTGTTTCCGTACTTCGAGGGCAACCCGGACTACGCTGCCATCGTCAGCCCGCGCCACCTGGCGCGGCTGCGCACCATGTTGCAGCAGGCCCAGACCCTGGGCGCCGAACTGCAGGTGCTGCAAAGCGTGCCAGGGTCGCCGCCACCACCGCCCCAGGGCATAGGCGACGGCGTGGGCCGGCAGATGGCGCCGGTGCTGGTGTTTGGCGCCACGCCGGCCATGCAGCTGATGCAGGAGGAAATCTTCGGCCCGGTACTTCCCGTGCTCAGCTACGAGCGGCTCGATGACGCCATTGCCCACATCAACGCCGGGCCGCGCCCGCTGGCCCTGTACTGGTTTGGCCGCGGCGATGCCGCACGTGATGATGTGCTGCGCCGCACGGTCAGCGGCGGCGTGTGCGTCAACGACACGCTGCTGCATGTGGCGCATGACAACCTGCCCTTTGGTGGCGTGGGCGACAGCGGCTGGGGCGCGTATCACGGTGAGGCCGGCTTTCTGCGCTTTAGCCACCAGAAGTCGGTGCTGGCGCAGTCGCGCTGGGCCCAGGGTCACCTGCTGTACCCGCCCTATGGTGCGCGTTTTGACCGGGTGATGGCGCTGCTGCGGCGCCTGGCGTAGCGCGTTGGCGGGTTGCCGCACGCCTGCCTGCCACAGATGGAGGCGTTTGCGTACAAAAACGGGGCTGGGCACAAGGAAACTTGCCGTGCTTGGAGACAAAAAACCATTTGAGGGAAAATACCGGGTTTTCCCAAATTCACCGGTTCTCGTTTTCCCATGTCCAGTATCCAGGTTCGTCCCGCCACACTTCGCGATGCCAAGGCCATTGCCCAGGTTCACACCACCGCCGCCTTGGAAGCCTACCGCGGTCTGGTGCCCGACGATCAATTGAAATCCATGTCTTCGGTCGAGAAGCGCCAGGCCTACTGGCGCGAGGCCATCGAGTATTGCGAGCCCCAGGTGCAGGTGGCCGTGGACGGCGACAAGATCGTCGGCTTTGTCGGCTTCGACCGCTCGCGCGATGAAAAGACGCGCAACACCACGGGCGAAATCTGGGCCATCTACGCCGCTCCCACGCATTGGGACAAGGGCGTGGGCGTGGCCCTGTGGGACGCCGCCCGCGATGGCCTGCAGGAAGAGGGCTGCACCACCGTCACCGCCTGGGTGCCGCTGCGCAACGAGCGCGCCCTGCGCTTTCACGAGATGGCTGGCTTCAAGCGCGAGATGACCACCGCCAAGACTGCCCTGGTCGGCGGCGTGAAGATCGAGGAAGTGCGCCTCAAGCGCCCCGTCAACTGAAGCCGGGCCGGCGATGATCGAATGGAGCGAACAGGGCGAGGCGCAGCGCGCCCGCTGGCGCTCCGAGAGTGGCGCCGCCGCGCCCGCCCGCGTGCAGCCGGCCGACGACACGCTGAGCGCCGACAGCGCCTACCGCCTGGCCTGCGAGGGCACGGCCCTGCTGTGGCGCGGCGACTTCCAGAATGCGCGCCAGCTGCTGCAGGCCTTGATGCGCCGCGCCGACCGCAAGAACCCCAAGGCAGCCGCCAAGGCCGCGCAGAAGCTGGCCGGGGCCACCCCGTCCGAGCGCTTTCACCTGCACCGCCAGGCGCAGGCGCAGCGCGCGCGCACCCTGGGTGCGCTGCTGATACCGGTAGCTGGCGACTACTCCATCCCCCTGCGCCGCGCGCCCGACTGGCGCGAGGCCTGCACCGAGGCCTGGGGCCCGGCCGATGGCGCGCCCAGTGTGGTCGCGCTGCGTGAGTTGCTGGGCATGGTCGGCGCGCATGAATGGCGCAAGAAGGGCGTGGAGATCCCCGCCCTGGGCGCCGCGCCGGGCAACCGCATCCACCCGCACTACGGCGTGTTCTCGCCGCTGCGCGGCGAATACATCGACCTGGTGGCCCAGGCGCTGCTGCCGTCCACCGAGCTGGCCTTTGACATCGGCACCGGCACCGGCGTGCTGGCCGCCGTGCTGGCGCGCCGGGGCGTGCGCCGCGTGGTGGCTACCGAGCTGGCGCCACGCGCCCTGGCCTGCGCCCAGGACAACCTGCAGCGCCTGGGCCTGCAGGGCAGCGTCGAGCTGCTGGAGGCGGACCTGTTCCCGCCCGCTCGCGCGCCCCTCGTGGTCTGCAATCCCCCCTGGCTGCCGGCGCGGCCCAGCTCGGCCGTGGAGCAGGCGGTGTACGACGAGGGCAGCCGCATGCTCAAGGGCTTTCTGGCCGGCCTGGCCGCGCACCTGTCGCCCGGCGGCGAGGGCTGGCTGATCCTGTCCGACCTGGCGGAACACCTGGGCCTGCGCTCGCGCGATGAGCTGCTGGGCTGGATCGCCGCAGCCGGACTGCGCGTTCTCGGCCGCCAGGACACACGCCCGCGCCACGGCAAGGCCCAGGACGCCGGCGACATGCTGCACGCCGCGCGCGCGGCCGAGGTCACGTCGCTGTGGCGCCTGGCCGTTGCGCAATGATCGCTATATAAATAATAGCTACTTGCGTTTATTGGTAAAGCGTTAGAGGTCGTTTTGACTCAAACATTCCCGCGCAAGCCCCTGCTGCTGGCTCCCATGGAAGGGCTGCTGGACTTCGTGCTGCGCGACGTGCTGACTCGCGTCGGCGGCGTCGATCGCTGCGTGTCCGAGTTCATCCGCGTCTCGGGCAATCTGCTGACCGACAGGGTGTTTCTGAGCTACATCCCCGAGCTGAAGAACGGCGGCCGCACCCTGGCCGGCGTGCCCGTGCGCGCGCAGCTGCTGGGTTCGGACCCGGGCTGCATGGCCGAGAACGCCGCCCGCCTGGCCGCCCTGGGCCCCGAGGGCATAGACCTGAACTTTGGCTGTCCGGCCAAGACCGTGAACCGCCACGGCGGCGGCGCGGCCCTGCTGCGCGAGCCAGAATCAATAGCGGCCGTGGTGGCCGCCGTGCGCCGCGCCGTGCCAGCCCCGCTGCCCGTGTCCGCCAAGATGCGCCTGGGCTATGACGACGCCGGCCTGGCGCGCGAATGCGCCCAGGCCATGGAGCAGGGCGGCGCCACAGAGCTGGTGGTGCACGCGCGCACCAAGGCCGATGGCTACCGCCCGCCCGCGTACTGGGAGCAGATCCCGGCCATTCGTGCGGCCGTCCGCATCCCCGTGGTCGCCAACGGTGAGATCTGGAACGTGGCCGACGCGCTGCGCTGCCGCAGCCTGTCGGGCTGCGACGCGCTGATGCTGGGCCGCGGCATGGTGGCCGACCCCGGCCTGGCCCTGGCCATACGCGCGCACGACCAGGGGCAGGCCCACCAGCCCCTGGCCTGGCAGGCCCTGCTGCCGCAGATCGGGCGCTTCTGGGATCTGGTCTGCGCCGACCTGGAGCCGCGCCAGCGCGCCGGCCGGCTCAAGCAATGGCTGAACCTGCTGCGCCGGCGCTACCCCGAGGCGCAACAGGCCTTTGACGAGGTGCGCGTGATGACCGATCAGCGTGTGATTACGGCCTGGGTGCGGCAGGTGGCCGATCAATAAGACCCGATCAGCAAATCATGCGCCGCGCGCAGGCGCTGCACGTCGCGCCCCCAGCGGCGATCCTGCGGCAGGTGGCGCAGCCAGGTCAGGCGCGTCAGCGTGCCCTGCAGCGCCGCCTGAAAGTCCGCGCCACGCAGCGGCTGGGTCAAGCAGTCGTTCCAGAGGGCGCGCGCCTCCTGCTGGGCGCCGGCTTGCCGCAGCGCCAGTGCCGTGGAATGCGCATAGGCCAGCGCATCGCGCAGCTGGCACAGGGCCAGGGGCAGGGCGCTTAAAGGGTCGTCCTCGAAGTCTATGCAGGCAATCGCGCCGTCCGGGCAGCGCACCATGTTGCGCGCAAAGGCCTGGCTCAGGCATTGCTGATGGCCATGCACGGCGTCCAGCGTCTGCAGGCCCAGGCGCCACAGCGCCAGCACGGCGGTGGGGCCGGCAGCCACGGCGGCCTCGATCTCGTCGCCCAGCGACGGCGTGGGCCGGCCCGGTGTGCCCAGGTCGCGCATCAAAAAGGCGTCATCGCAGGCGGCCAGCACCTGCGGCACGCGCAGGCCCAGCGCGCCCAGGGTGCGCAGGCGTCGGAGCTCGGTGGCAATCGCCGGGCGCCCGCCCAGGTTGGGCACGGGGCGCAGCACCGGCAGGCGCAGGACGCCGGCGGCCGCGCCCAGCAGGCGGTAGCGCCACATACCATGGCGCGGCCCGGCGCGCTTGAGCCAGACCTGCTCCCCCGCCAGCATGTAGCGTGCCACCAGCGGTTGTTGCTGCGGCCATTGCTCCTGCAGGAAGCGGCTGTAGCCGGTGTTGTTCAAAATTGCGCCCGTCCCGCCACGCGGGCAATCAGGCGCAGATCCGGGCCGATCTGCTGTATGTCGTGGAACTCCATGCGCAGCCCTTGCGCCAGCGCCTGCAGCGGCCCCCAGCTGGCCAGGCCATGCGCGCCGCTGCCCAGCAGCAGGGGCGCCAGGTAGAGCAGCATTTCATCGACCAGGCCCTCGCGCACAAAGGAGCCGTTGAGTTTGTGCCCGGCCTCCAGGTGCAGCTCGTTCACGCCGCGTGGCCCTAAGTCGCGCAGCAGGGCCGGCAGATCCACCTTGCCGTGGGCATTGGGCAGGTGAATGACCGTGGCACCGCGCGCCTCAAGCGCCTGTTTTCGCGTGCCGTCCTCGTGGGCGGCGTAGATCAACACGCGCCTGTCGGGCACGCCGAACAGCCGTGCCGTGGGCGGTGTCTGCAGCCGGCTGTCCACCACCACCAGATGCGGCTGGCGCGGTGTGGCCACTTCGCGCACGTTGAGCAGCGGGTCGTCGTCCAGCACCGTGCCAATGCCTGTCAGCACGGCGCAGGCGCGTGCGCGCCAGGCATGGCCGTCGGCGCGCGCGGCCGGTGCCGTGATCCACTGACTGGCGCCGTTGGCCAGCGCCGTCACGCCGTCCAGCGAGGCCGCGGCCTTCATGCGTACCCAGGGCGTGCCGCGCTGCATGCGGCTGAAAAAGCCGATGTTCAACTCGCGCGCCTGTGCGGCGCCCGGCCCCACCTCGACCTCCACCCCCGCGGCGCGCAGCCGCGCAAAGCCCTGGCCCGCCACCTGGGGGTTGGGGTCGGCAATGCTGGCCACCACGCGCCCTATGCCCGCCTGTATCAGCGCATCGCAGCACGGCCCCGTGCGCCCCTGGTGCGCGCAGGGTTCCAGCGTCACATAGGCCGTGGCGCCGCGCACGTCATGGCCGCGGGCGGCGGCATCGCGCAGCGCCACTACCTCGGCATGCGGGCCGCCGGCCTGCTGGGTAAAACCCTGGCCAAGCACGGCGCCGTCGCCGCCGGCGATCACGCAGCCCACGCGCGGATTCGGGTTGGAAAGACAAAGCGCCTGGGCTGCGAGCCCAAGCGCCTGCTGGATGAAGGGTGTGGCGCCTGTCATGACGCAGCGATGGTAGCGCGCAGAACCATGCGTTTGTGCAAACCGCGCAGGCCTGTCAATTCCTGTCGGGTTCGGAAATAAAAAAGCCGGAAGTTGCATCACAACTTCCGGCTTTCTGGAATAGCTGGTGGGCCCTGAAGGATTCGAACCTTCGACCAACGGATTAAGAGTCCGCTGCTCTACCAACTGAGCTAAGAGCCCTCTCTTTTCAGAGGCGCTGCAATGCAGCACAGCCGCGAATTATGCACCAAGTTTGGGTGCCTCCAGAAAAGATGGCAAAAAATTCACATCAGCAGGTGCTCGCCCGCGTTGTCGCCGCCCAGGATCACGTAGTTCACCTTGCGGATGTCCATGAGTTTTTTGCCGCCCGAGTAGCTGATGGAGCTTTGGATGTCCTGCTCCATCTCGGTCAGCGTGTCGGCCAGCTTGCCCTTGATCGGTTCGAGGATGCGTTTGCCCTCCACATGCCGGTACTCGCCCTTGTTGAAGTCGCTGGCCGAGCCGTAGTACTCCTTGTACAGCTCCCCGTCCACCTCGACGGTCTTGCCGGGGGATTCTTCGTGACCGGCGAAGAGCGAGCCGACCATGACCATGGTGGCGCCAAAGCGGATGCTCTTGGCGATGTCGCCGTGGCTTCTGATGCCGCCGTCGGCAATGATGGGCTTGGTGGCCACGCGCGCGCACCACTTCATGGCCGACAGCTGCCAGCCGCCCGTGCCAAAGCCGGTTTTCAGCTTGGTGATGCAGACCTTGCCCGGGCCCACGCCCACCTTGGTGGCGTCGGCGCCCCAGTTCTCCAGGTCGATCACTGCCTCGGGCGTGGCCACGTTGCCGGCGATGACGAAGGACTGCGGCAGGTGTTTTTTGAGGTAGCCGATCATGTCGCGCACGCTGTCGGAGTGGCCGTGGGCGATGTCGATGGTGATGTACTCGGGCGTCAGCCCTTCGGCCTTGAGGCGATCGACGGTGTCGTAGTCGGCCTGCTTGATGCCCAGCGAGATCGAGGCAAAGCAGCCCTGGGCGCGCATGTCGCGCACGAACCGCACGTTGTCCAGATCAAAGCGGTGCATGACGTAGAAGTAGCCGTTCTGGGCCAGCCAGGCGCAGATTTTTTCGTCCACCACGGTTTTCATGTTGGCCGGCACCACCGGCAGCTTGAAACGGCGCCCGCCCAGTTCCACGCTGGCGTCGCATTCGGATCGGCTTTGCACGCGGCACTTGCGTGGCAGCAGCAGGATGTTGTCGTAGTCGAAGATTTCCATGAGGTTCCAAGCTCCTTAGAAAAGGTCACCAGGGCAGGATTGCACTGGCGTGGGGCGCTTGGCTTGGGCTCCGGCTTTGCGGGCACTGCCGCAGCTGGCGGCGCCGAACCCTGTTTGCACAGGCGCAAAAAAACCGGGCGTCAAGAAACTTGGGCCCGGTGATTGATTGTACGGGTGCGCAGGATGTGCAGAAGGTCGCGGGGTCTATTCGGGGCGCGGCAGGGGAACCGGCTGGCCGGCGCACAGCGCCTGCGCTGCGGCCACGGTGCGCCCGGCAGCGTCCTGCACCCAGCCCAGCAGCCCCAGGCGCTCGACATCGGCGCCGTCGGGAATGCGCATGGGGCGCAGATCCGACAGCGCACCGCCGGGCCATTCGCCGTGCCAGGCATTGCGCACCACATGGCGCGCGACGGGACTGGCTTCGGCGCCGGCCGGCAGTTGCTCCACCAGCACCAGCCAGAAGCGCAGCGGCGGGCGCGCCTTGGGTGGCGGGCTGAAGCGGATGATGGTGCCCACGTAGTCGTTGACGGCCGGCCCCATGGCCACGCGCAGGCTGCCGGGCGCGGTGATGAGCGAGTCGGTATGGACATCCGTGCCGGCCGGCGCGGCGCGCGCCAGGGCCTGCAGGCGCTCCAGCGCATCGGCAGTGGCAGCGGACGACAGCGGCGCACCGTCGCCCGAGGGCGTGGGCACGATCCAGTCCACCACCAGGGCCGACGGCCCCGGCGCGGGCGTGTGCGGCTCGCTCCAGCAGGTCGCGCAATCGGCGCTGACGAAGCGCTCGAACAACGCAGCCGGCCGCGGCGTGTGGTCGCTGCTGCAGGGCTGGGCGAGGGCGCCGGCCAGCGGCAGCGCGCACAGGCCGGCAGCGATCAGGGCAGGGGTTTTCATCGGTGGGTTCCGGTGGGCTTCCTACAATTCCACCATGCTCCCACAAGATTCGCTTTCCGGCGCCGGTGTGCCGCCATCGGGCCAGGCCGCGCCGCTGCTGCACGGTCTCAACCCCGAACAACTCGCCGCCGTCACCCTGCCCGCCGGCCATGCGCTGATATTGGCCGGCGCCGGTTCGGGCAAGACGCGCGTGCTGACCACGCGCATCGCCTGGCTGCTCTCGACCGGCCAGGCCACGCCCGGCGGCATCCTGGCCGTCACGTTCACCAACAAGGCGGCCAAGGAGATGCTCACGCGCCTCTCCGCCATGCTGCCCATCAACGTGCGCGGCATGTGGATAGGCACCTTCCACGGCCTGTGCAACCGCCTGCTGCGCGCGCACCACAAGCTCGCCGGCCTGCCGCAGACTTTTCAGATTCTGGACACGCAGGACCAGCTCTCGGCCGTCAAGCGTTTGTGCAAGCAGTTCAACGTGGACGAGGAGCGCTTCAAGCCCAAGGAGCTGGCCTACTTTTTTGCCGGCTGCAAGGAAGAGGGCCTGCGCCCGCGTGACGTGCCGGTGCGTGACGAGGACACGCGCAAGAAGGTCGAGCTGTACCAGCTCTACGAGGAGCAATGCCAGCGTGAGGGCGTGGTGGATTTTGGCGAGCTGATGCTGCGCAGCTACGAGCTGTTGCGCGACAACGACCCGGTGCGCGTGCACTACCAGCGGCGCTTTGCCCACATGCTGGTGGACGAGTTTCAGGACACCAACAAGCTGCAGTACGCCTGGCTCAAGCTGCTGGCGGGCGACATGGTCGATGGCCGCCTGCAAACCCGGGGCAGCGTGATCGCCGTGGGCGACGACGACCAGAGCATCTACGCCTTCCGCGGCGCGCGCGTGGGCAATATGCAGGACTTCGTGCGCGAGTTTGGCGTAGAGCGGCAGATCAAGCTGGAGCAGAACTACCGCAGCTACAGCAACATCCTGGATTCGGCCAACGCGCTCATCGCGCACAACAGCAAGCGCCTGGGCAAGAACCTGCGCACAAGCCAAGGCCCGGGCGAGCCGGTGCGCGTGTACGAGGCGAATAGCGACCTGGCCGAGGCGCAGTGGATGGTGGACGAGATCAGGCAACTGGTGCAGGGTGGCACGGCCACGCGCAGCGAGATCGCCGTGCTCTACCGCAGCAACGCGCAAAGCCGGGTCATCGAATCGGCGCTGTTCAACGCCGCCGTGCCGTACCGCGTGTATGGCGGCCTGCGCTTCTTCGAGCGCGCCGAGATCAAGCACGCGCTGGCCTATCTGCGCCTGCTGGAGAACCCGCACGACGACACCAGCTTCATGCGCGTGGTCAACTTTCCGGCGCGCGGCATAGGGGCGCGCTCGCTGGAATCGCTGCAGGATGTCGCGCGCCAGATCGGCTGCTCGCTGCACGACGCCGTCAGCAGCATCAGCGGCAAGGCCGGCGCCAACCTGGGCGCCTTTGTGGCCATGATCGACGTGCTGCGCGAGCAGACCCAGGGGCAGAACCTGCGCGCCATCATCGGGCAGATGCTGCAGGCCAGCGGCCTGATCGAGCACTATCGCAACGAAAAGGAAGGCGCCGACCGGCTGGAGAACCTGGATGAACTCATCAGTGCGGCCGAGAGCTTTGTCACGCAGGAGGGCTTTGGCAAGGACGCCGTGGCCCTGCCGATCGATGAAACCGGCGCGCCGCTCACGCAAAGCCCGGCCAGCCAGGGGCTGGACCCGAACGCGCCGCTGCTGAACCAGCCCCTGGTCGATGCCGACACCGGTGAGACCCTGTCGCCGTTGGCCGCCTTCCTGACCCACGCCGCGCTGGAGGCCGGCGACAACCAGGCCCAGGCCGGGCAGGACGCCGTGCAGCTGATGACCGTGCACGCCAGCAAGGGCCTGGAGTTTGACTGCGTGTTCATCGGTGGCCTGGAGGAGGAACTCTTCCCGCACCAGAACGCCATGAGCGACCAGGGCGGCCTGGAGGAAGAACGCCGCCTGATGTACGTGGCCATCACGCGGGCAAGAGCGCGCCTGTATCTGAGCCACGCGCAGACCCGGTTGCTGCACGGCCAGACGCGCTACAACCTCAGGAGTCGCTTCTTCGACGAACTGCCCGAGGAATGCCTGAAGTGGCTCACGCCCAGGCAGCAGGGGTTTGCCAGTTATGCTCCTGATATGAGAGCTGTTGGCGCTTATCAGTCGGGCGCTAGAGGCCAATCTGGCTTCAAATCAGAGGCCTTCACCAGCCCGCCCGTGCCGCCGCGCAAGGAGGCTCCGGCGCATGGCCTGCGCGTGGGCCTGGCGGTGTTCCACACCAAGTTCGGCGAGGGCAAGGTGCTGGCCCTGGAGGGAGCTGGCGACGACGCCCGTGCCCAGGTCAACTTTCCGCGCCATGGCACCAAGTGGCTGGCGCTGGCGGTGGCCAAGCTGACCATCGTGGAATAACCCAGCCCGCGCCGGGCCGTGCCCGCCTGTGCGCATGGCATCGGGGCGCTGCCTGCGTGCCCTTGCTGCTGTCACGCCGGCGTCACAAGCGATTTCTAGACTGAGCACTCCAATCCATGTTTCACAACGCGAGGAGTGTGGCTCTCATGAGCAAGTCTGTTTCCGACAAGGTGGTTCGCAACCATGCCGACAATGTTCCGTTCAGCGCCATCCTGCAGGCCAGGCTGTCGCGCCGCACGGTCGCCCGTGGCGGCCTGAGCGCCGCCCTGGCCCTGCTGACCGGCACCGGGCTGGCCGCATGTGGCGGCGGTGACGGCCAGGGCAACGCGCCGGCTCCCGTGCCAGCGCCCGGTCTCAAGCTCGGCTTTGAGTCCCTGCCCGCCTCCATGACCGATGCCTGCGTGGTGCCCGCTGGCTACGTGGCCCATGTGCTGGGCCCCTGGGGCACGCCGCTCAACGACAACGCCGCCGAATGGGACAAGGACGGCAACAACAGCTCGACAGACCTGCTCCATTCCACGGGCATGCACCACGATGGCATGCACTACTTTGCGCTGGAGGGCAGCTCCACCGAGGGCATCCTGGTCGTCAACCACGAATACATCGACGAGCAGGCCCTGCACCCCGCCGGCCCCACCATGGTCGGCGGCAAGCGCCCGGCCGAGGAGGTGCGCAAGGAGATCAACGCCCATGGCGTCGCCGTGATGCATATCCGCAAGAGCGGCGGCAGCTGGGCCATCGTCAAGAACTCGAGGTACAACCGACGCTTCACCTCCGCCACGCCCATGGCCCTGGCCGGCCCTGTGAGGGGCACCGACTGGGTCAAGACGCCGTTCTCGCCCACCGGCAGGCAGGTTCGCGGCACCAACAACAATTGCGGCAACGGCACGACCCCCTGGGGCACCTACCTCACGGCCGAGGAGAACTGGGCCGCCTGCTTCGTCAACACCGACAAGGCCAACCAGCCCGCGCACCAGAAGCGTGTCGGCGTGCCCACCAGCAAGGGCCGCTACCAATGGGAAACCGCCTCCGGGGACGGCAGCGAAGCGCAGGGCGAGTTCGCGCGCTTCAACGTCACGCCATCGGGCGCGGACGCCTTGAGCGACTGGCGCAACGAGGTCAACGGCTTTGGCTATCTGGTGGAGATCGACCCCTACGACCCCGGCAGCATTGCCACCAAGCGCACGGCCATGGGCCGCTTTGCCCATGAGGGGGCGGCTTACGGCCTGCCCCAGGCAGGCAAGCCGCTGGCCTTCTATACCGGCGACGACTCGCGCTTCGAATACATCTACCGCTATGTGTCCGATGCCGCCTGGGATGCTGCCGATGCCAGGCGCACGGATCGCCTCGCCGTGGGCGCCAAGTACCTGGACAAGGGCACGCTTTATGTCGCCCGCTTCAACGACGATGGCACGGGCAGCTGGCTGCCGCTCACGCCCGACAGCGTGGGCAAGGACGGTACGCGGCTGGGCAGCAGGTACGCCACGCTCGATGAAATCCTGATCAACACCCGCGGCGCGGCCGATTTCATGGGCGCAACCCCCATGGATCGTCCCGAATGGACAGCCGTGCACCCGACGAATGGCGACGTGTACCTGACGCTGACCAACAACAGCAGCCGCAATGCCGGCACGGGCACGAACGCGGCGAACCCGCGCCTGAACAACGTCAACGGCCACATCATCCGCTGGCACGACGACGCGGGCGCGAACAGCTTCCGCTGGGAGATCTTCGTGTTCGGCTCTGACGCCGCCGCAGCAGCCGACACCAACCGCTCCGGCCTGAGCGCGCTCAACCAGCTGGCCAGCCCCGACGGCATTGCCTTCGACGCGCGCGGCATCCTGTGGATACAGACCGACAACGGCATCGACGGCGGGCGCAACAACGCTGTCGCCCGGGCCACCAACGACCAGATGCTGGCGGTGATCCCCGGCGCGCTGGCCGAGCACAAGGGCCCGGGGCCGGCCATCAACGCCGCCAACCAGGGTGATCTGCGCCGCTTCTTCGTCGGCCCGAACGCGGCCGAGATCACCGGCTTTGCCTGCACGCCGGACTTCAAGACCATCTTCCTGAACGTGCAGCACCCTGGCAACTGGCCCGCCTATGGCAGCAGTGACGCCACGCTGGCGCCCACGGGCACGGTGCGCCCGCGGGCAGCCACCGTGGTCATCCAGAAGGCCGATGGGGGTGCGATCGGCGTCTGACCCGCGCAAGCAGCATGGCCCAGGGAGCCATGCGGTCGGCGGTACCGACCAGGGAGCTGCCACGCCCATGCGTGGCAGCTCTGTTGGCGCTTTTGGCTTGCGTTTGCCCCCATGGCGCGCGCAAGGTGCGGTGGCACAATCCCAGCGGCGTGGTGGCGGCCCGTTGAACGGCTGGCCATCTGCTTCATCTTTGGGTGCGGTTTCCGGAACTCCTGGCGAATTTTTTTCATGGGTCAGAGGCGACATTGGACTCCCCTGTGGCTGGCGCACCGGCCCGGGCGGCGTGGGCTTGGTGTCTGGCTCGCGCTGTGCGTTGCCTGGGTGGCAATGGCCTCTCTCCCGGCCCTGGCGGCCTGCGGTGGTCAGGTGCGACTGACGCAGCCGGTGGAGTTCAGCGCCCAGGAGCTGGCCGGGTTTCGCGCCATGGCGCCGCTGCGCGTGCTGCCCCTGGACGCGCCCCCGATGGCGCGCCACGACGCGCAAGATGGCTACTCCGGCATCGGCGTGGATGTGTGGTGCTTCATCACCGAGCGCCTGGGGCTGCGCTATGAAATCATTCAGCGGCGGGACCTGTCCATCGCTGAAAAAATCCGCCTGGTGCAGGAAGGCCAGGCCGATGTCCTGCTGCCCTTCAGCGCGAACAGCGAACGCGCCGCGCGCGGCATCTTCACCCGGCCGTTCTACGAAAGCCATTACGCCGTCATCGCGCGCAAGGACTGGCGCCCGGAGATCCGCGGCCTGGCCGACCTGGCGCCCTACCGCGTGGGCGTGCTCAAGGGCGTGGCGTCCGAGAGCCTCCTCAAGACGGTGATGGCGTCCGATCGGCTGGTGGTCATTGACGACGTGACCAGCGAGGCACTGTTTCAGGCCCTGCGCGATGGCCGTATCGACGTGGCCGTGTTCAGTAAGGCGGTTTTTGAAGAAAAGCGCTACCAGCACGAGTACTTTGACCTGGCCGTGGTGCATACCCTGCACGATGCGCCGCGGGTCTACGGTTTTTACTTCCACGCCTCGCCACGCAACCAGCAGATCGTGCAGGCGTTTGACCGCTACCTGGCGGTGCTGGATGTTTCCGGCGCGGTGGCCGAGCATGAGGACGGCGAGCGCCAGTTCATCCAGCGCTATGTGATCCAGCGCAGCTGGCACCTGGTGGTGCTGACCGCCGGCGCGGGGGCGCTGGTGCTGGTCGTGGTGCTGGCGGCGTTGCTGTACCGCTACCGACGCCTGGCGCGCCTGCTGGCGGCCAGCAACGAGCACATCCTGCAGCAGCAGCAGGCTCTGCAGGCGGTCAACCAGGAGCTGGAAAGGCAGAGCCAGACCGACGGGCTGACGGGCCTGGCCAACCGCCGCCAGTTTGACCATGCGCTGCTGCGCGAACATGCGCGCCAGCAGCGCACGGGCGCGCCGCTGAGCCTGCTGATGGTGGATTTGGTCCATTTCAAGCATGTCAACGACCGCTATGGCCATGCCATTGGCGACGACTACCTGCGCGCCGTGGCCCGGGTGCTCAACACATCGGTGACCCGTGCCACCGACCTGGCGGCGCGCTACGGCGGCGAGGAGTTCGTCTGCCTGCTGCCCGAAACCGCGGCCACCGATGCCCAGATGCTGGCCGAGCGCATCCGCCAGGGCGTGAGCAGCATGGCCCTGCCCAACGAGCTGGCCAGTCCCCCGCACCTGACGCTGAGCATAGGCGTCGCCACGCTGCTTGGCGGCAAGACGGATGCGGCGCAGCTGCTGGCCCAGGCCGACGAGCAGCTGTACGCCGCCAAGCATGCCGGGCGTGACCGCGTGCATGCGGTGGTGTTGCGTTGACGCGGCAAGCAGCGGTGGTTGGCGCCCGTCATCGCGGCGAAGGCTGGTATCCAGCGTTCACGCTGGCCAATGGCATCCCGGGATCTCGGCCTTTGCCGGGACGGCGGTCAGTCCTTTGCTGCCCGGACGATAGGGCAATGGTTCAGTGCGATGGATCTGCGCCCGGGGCCGGCTCGTCGCCGTTCGTCTGCGTGTCGGGCGGCGCAAAGCTGTCGCGGAAGGTGAACACCACCGAGGTGAAGAACATCGCCGCCAGCATCATCGCCGTAGCCACCATGATGCCGCCGGCCATGCTCGCGCCAATGCCCACGGCGGCCAGCAGCGTGACCAGCAGGCTCATGGCCAGGCCCGCCGCCAAGAACACGCCCAGCCAGGACAGGCCATACACCGTGAAGGCACCAAAGTTGCGCCAGCAGGCGACGATGCTGAAGAACAGCGCCTTCACGGGCGGCACGTTGTGCCAGTGCACCAGGCCCGGCGCATGCCAGAACAGCAGCGACAGCGGCACGTACAGCAGCATGGCCAGCCACATGGCGGCCTGGAAGTCGCCGGACTCGGCCACCTCGCGCGTGAGTGGCGCGCCGCCCAGGTAGACGCGCGCGAATTCGCCGCCATCGATCAGGGCCGACAGCCCCATCACGCCCAGAAAGCCCACGGCATACATGGCGCCCAGGCTCATCATGGCGTTCAGGCGCTGCTTGCCGGTGCGAAAGGCCACCAGCATCAAGGCCGGTGTGGGCGTGCGGTTCTGGCTGGCCTCGGCCGCGGCGACCATCATCGCCAGCGTGGCCGACGGCAGCAGCGCCAGTGCCACGGCGGGGCCCACCAGCGGCAGCAGCGTGGCCAGCGACATGGCGGCCATGGTCATGAAAAACAGCGCGGACAGGGCCATGGGCTGGCGCCAGAACACGGTGATGCCCTGGCGTACCCATTGCAGGCCCGTGCGCGCGGGGACGATGTTCAGTTTCATGGTGCGGCGACTGTACCCCAGGGCCCGATGGCCCTGGCAGGCAGGAATATCAAGGATGGACGGGGTGCCGCACACGCTCGCGCAGCACGCGTTCGAAATGCGTGGGGTCGTGGGGCTTGAGCATGCTGGCCTCGCGCGGCAGGTAAAAGTCCCACAGGCGCGACAGCCAGAAGCGCAGCGCGCCGGCGCGCAGCATGGCCGGCAGCAGCTCGCGCTCGGCCGCCGTGAGCGGGCGCACTGCCTGGTAGGCGGCCAGCAGGGCGGCGGCGCGCTGCTCGTCGTGCCGGCCGGTGGGCAGATCGATGCACCAGTCGTTCAGGCACACGGCCAGGTCAAAGAGCCAGGTATCGACACCGGCGAAGTAGAAGTCGAAGCAGCCGGTGAGCTCCTCGCCCTCGAACATCACGTTGTCGCGGAACAGGTCGGCATGTATCGGCCCGCGCGGCAGCGCGGCGTAGGCACTGCCGGCCGCCACATGGTTCTGGTAGGCCAGCTCGGATGTGAGCAGCTCGGCCTGCTCGGGGCCAATGTGCGGCAACACCACGGGCACGGTCTCGTTCCACCAGGGCAAGGCCCGCAGATTGGGTTGCTGGCGCTCGTAGTCGCGCGCGGCCAGGTGCATGCGCGCCAGCATGTTGCCCACCGCGGTGCAGTGCACGGCCTGTGGCGCCAGCTGGCTCTTGCCGCGCAGCTTGGTGGCCAGGGCGGCTGGCTTGCCGGCCACCTGGTGCAGGATCTCGCCGTACTTGTCCGCCTGTGGGTCGGGCACGGGGATGCCGTGGTGCGCCAGATGGTGCATCAGGTGCAGGTAGAACGGCAGCTGCTCGGCGCTCAGGCGCTCGAACAGCGTCAGCACATATTCGCCCGCTTCGCTGGTCACGAAGTAGTTGGTGTTCTCAATGCCGCCCTCTATGCCGCGCAGCGTGAGCAGCTTGCCCAGTTGCAGGCGGCGCAGCAGCTCGCGCGCCTCTTTGTTTGAGACTTCGGTGTAAACGGCCATGGATCAGCAGAAAGAAACGTGCGGCGGCGGGAGGGCGGCGCAGCCGCCGGTGGTGGCGGCATGGGCGCGGGAGGTCAGAACTGGCGCAGGTTCCACACGCGTGGCGCGGTCACCGAGTCGGACTGGTTGAAGTTGCCGGGCCGCGCGCGCGCGCCATCATTGGCGCGCACCTCGTAGGCGGGCAGGGGCGTGCCGGTCTTGGGTTGCACCGTGATGTGCTGCGTCTGGCCGCCCACGCGCAGCTCATCGACGCGGCTGCCGGCGTCTTCGACCACGATGCGCTCCACGCGCGGTTCGCGCCGGTCATCGGCTTTTTGCTCTTGTGTTGATAGCTGTCCGCGCTCAGTGGTATTGGGCTGAGACGGGTTTTGGCTTGTATTTTGTGCCAGGGCGGGGGCGCTGGCGACGGCCAGCAGCAGAAAGGGATAAACGGCGCGCATGGCGCCGATTGTAGGTCGTGGCAGGGCGCGGGTCAGCGCTGCGGCGGGCAGCCGCTGGCCGTGCAGGCCACGGTGTACTGGCTTATGAAGGTGCGGAAGTTCTTGCCCAGCCGGCCCATCTCGGTGCAGACGTTGCCGCGCGTGTCGAAGGCAAAGCCCTGGTCGCCCTTGGCGTTGAGCAGCTCCACGCGGGCCAGGCCCAGGCTGGCGAACTGCTGCGGCTCATACCACTCGCGGGCGCAGATGTTGTGGAAGACGAAGGTCTGGTAGACCAGCTCGGTGACCTCGGCCTTGTTCAGCTGCGCGCGCAGCACGCCGCCGTCGAACTGCGCCGCCGTCACGCCGCCGTGCTGGATGGACTTGTGCAGCAGCGGCGGCACGTTCTTGAATTCGCTATCGGCCAGGGCCAGGGTGGAGGCGGCGCAGGCCAGCAGTGCAACGATGTATTTCATGGCGGGAGAATGCGTGAATGGCTCGGCGCGGCGCCCCATGGCGCCGCCGTCGAGGCCCATGATTGTGCAGGTTTTGCCGCGGGCTTATGTGCACAATCTCCCCATGAGTGAATCCAAAACCCTGGTGCTGGTCGATGGTTCCAGCTACCTGTACCGCGCCTTCCACGCCATGCCCGACCTGCGCGCCGTGCCGGGCGACCCGGCCAGCAGCCCCACGGGGGCCATACGCGGCATGATCAACATGCTGCAGGCGCTCAAGAAAGAGGTGCCGGCCGACTACGCGGTCTGCGTGTTCGACGCGAGCGGCCCCACCTTCCGCGACGACATCTACGCCGACTACAAGGCCAACCGCTCCCCCATGCCCGACGACCTGCGCGCGCAGATCGCTCCCATCCACGAGGTGGTGCGCCTCTTGGGCTGGCCGGTGCTGGCGATTGCCGGGGTGGAGGCCGACGACGTCATCGGCACGCTGGCCAAGACGGCCGCGGCCCAGGGCTTGCGCGTGGTGATATCGAGCGGCGACAAGGACCTGAGCCAGCTGGTGGACGAGCGCATCACCATCATCGACACCATGAACGGCAAGCGCCGCGACGTGGCCGGGGTGACGGCCGAGTTTGGCGTGCCGCCCGCGCTGATGGTGGACTTCCAGACCCTGGTGGGCGACGCCGTGGACAACGTGCCGGGCGTGCCCAAGGTCGGCCCCAAGACCGCTGCCAAGTGGCTCATGGAATACGGCTCGCTGGACGCGCTGGTGGCCAGCGCCGGCGCCATCAAGGGCGTGGCCGGCGAGAACCTGCGCGGCGCGCTTGACTGGCTGCCCACGGCGCGCAGCCTGGTCACCATCAAGACCGACTGCGAGCTGGCCGATCATGTGGCGGGTTTGCCTGCTCTTGATTCGATAGCTGTTGGCGCAGAACAGACGGGCGAACTGGCCGATTTTTATCAAAAATACGGCTTCAAGAGCCTGGCGCGCGCGCTGGAGCCCCAGGCGCAGCCGGCCAGCGGCGACCTGTTTGCCCAGCCCGACGCCAGCACCGTTGCCGTCCAGGCCCAGCGGCGCGACGTGGCCTACGACATCATCCTGACCTGGGCGCAGCTCGATGCCTGGCTGGCCCGCATCCAGGCCGCACCGCTGGTGGCCATAGACACCGAAACCACCTCGCTGGACGAGCTGCGCGCCGCCATCGTCGGCATCTCCTTCAGCGTGGAGCCGGGGGCCGCCGCCTACATCCCGCTGGCACACGAAGGCCCGGACGCGCCTGCGCAGCTGCCGCTGGCCGAGGTGCTGGCGCGCCTCAAACCCTGGCTGGAAGACCCGGCGCGCTTGAAGCTGGGCCAGCACATCAAGTACGACCGCCATGTGTTTGCCAACCACGGCGTCGAGGTACGCGGCTACGCCCACGACACCATGCTGCAAAGCTACGTGCTCGAAGTCCACAAGCCCCACGGCCTGGCCAGCCTGGCCGAACGCCACACGGGCCGCAAGGGCATCAACTACGAAGACCTGTGCGGCAAGGGCGCCAAGCAGATCCCGTTTGCCCAGGTGGCGGTGGACAAGGCCGCGGCCTACTCGTGCGAGGACTCGGACCAGACCCTGGACGTGCACCGCGTGCTCTGGCCGCAGCTCGCGGCCGAAGAGAAGCTGCGCGCCATCTACGAGCTGGAGATCGCCTGCAGCGAGACGCTGTTCCGCATAGAGAGGAACGGCGTGCTGATCGACGCCCAGCAGCTGGCCAGCCAAAGCCACGCCCTGGGCCAGCGCATATTGCAGCTCGAAAAAGAGGCCTACGACATCGCCGGCCAGCCGTTCAACCTCGGGTCGCCCAAGCAGCTGGGCGAGATCTTCTTCGACAAGCTGGGCATGCCCGTCGTCAAGAAGACCGCCACCGGCGCGCGCAGCACCGACGAAGAGGTGCTGGAAAAACTGGCCGAGGACTACCCCCTGCCGGCCAAGCTGCTGGAGCACCGCTCCCTCGCCAAGCTCAAGAGCACCTACACCGACAAGCTCAGTCAACTTGCCGACCCGCGCACCGGCCGCGTGCACACCCACTACGCCCAGGCCGTGGCCGTCACCGGGCGCCTGTCCAGCAACGACCCGAACCTGCAGAACATCCCCGTGCGCACGGCCGAGGGCCGGCGCATTCGCGAGGCCTTCATCGCCCCGCCGGGCCGCGTCATCGCCAGCTGCGACTACAGCCAGATCGAGCTGCGCATCATGGCCCACATCAGCGGCGACGAAGCCCTGCTGCGCGCCTTCCACGACGGCCTGGACGTGCACCGCGCCACCGCATCGGAAGTGTTCGGCGTGGCCGTCGATCAAGTGTCAAGCGAGCAGCGCCGCTACGCCAAGACCATCAACTTCGGCCTGATCTACGGCATGAGCAGCTACGGCCTGGCCAAGAGCCTTGGCATAGACAACCAGGCCGCCAAGAACTACATAGACCGCTACTTCCAGCGCTACCCCGGCGTGTGGCAATACATGCAGGAAACCAAGGCCCAGGCCAAGGCGCGCGGCTATGTCGAGACCGTGTTCGGCCGGCGCCTGGTGCTGCCCGAGATCAACTCCCCTAACGGCCCGCGTCGCGCCGCGGCCGAGCGCGCCGCCATCAACGCCCCCATGCAGGGCACGGCCGCCGACCTGATCAAGAAGGCCATGGTGGCCGTGCAGCAGGTGCTGGACGCGCAAAAGCCCGGGGTGCTGATGATCATGCAGGTGCACGACGAACTGGTGTTCGAGCTGCCCGAAGCCGAGGTGGACTGGCTGCGCCTGGAGGTGCCGCGCCTGATGGCCGGCGTGGCGCAGCTGAAAGTGCCGCTGCTGGCCGAGGTGGGCGTGGGGCCGAATTGGGAGCAGGCGCATTGAGCGCTAGCGAACCGGCGCCGCGCCTCACCCCCGCCGTGCGCATGGGCCTGTCCATCGCCCTGGCCACGGGGCTGTACGGCATCTCGTTTGGTGCCCTGGCCGTGGCCGCGGGGCTGACCGTGGCGCAGGCCATGGCGCTCAGCCTGCTGATGTTTACCGGCGGCTCGCAGTTCGCCTTCATCGGCGTGATTGCCGGGGGCGGCGGCGGTGCTGCAGCTCTGAGCGCGGCGACCCTGCTGGGGGTGCGCAATGGCGTCTATGGCATGCAGATGCAGCAGCTGTTTACCCCGCGCGGCTGGCGCCGTGTGGTGATGGCGCAGATCACCATTGACGAGTCGGCCGCCACGGCCCTGGGCCAGGTCCAGCCCGACGAGCAGCGGCGCGGCTTCTGGACTGCCGGCGTCGGCGTCTTCGTGCTGTGGAACGCCTTCACGCTGCTGGGCGCGCTGCTGGGCGACGCGCTGGGTGACCCGCGCCGCTTCGGGCTGGACGGCGCGGCCGTGGCGGCCTTTCTGGGCCTGTTGTGGCCGCGCCTGCAGGGGCGCGAGCCCATCGCGCTGGCGCTGGCCTGCGGCCTGGTGACGGCGCTGGCCATTCCGCAGGTGCCGCCGGGCCTGCCCATCCTGCTGGCCGCCGCCGTCGGCGCGGCCTGGGGCTGGCTGCGGCCCGCGCCGCCTGCGGCCGGGGAGGACCGCGCGCCATGAGCCTGTGGAGCGCCATCCTGCTGGCCTGCGCCTGCGCGTTCGCCACCAAGCTCGCCGGTTACGCCATTCCCGCCCGCTGGTTGCACAGCCCGCGCATGCTGCGCGTGGCCGGGGCCCTTACCGTGGCGCTGCTGGCATCGCTGACGGTGATGAACACGTTTGCCAGCGGGGCGGCGCTGGTGCTGGACGCCCGCCTGGCAGCCCTGGCCGTGGCCGCGCTGGCGCTGTGGCTGCGCGCGCCGTTCCTGCTCGTCGTGCTCCTGGGGGCGGGGGCGGCAGGGGTGGTGCGGTGGGTGTGAGGGGGCTGCATTCGGCCAGGCGCGGTCTTCGCTCAAGCAGCAAGGCGGCCGCTCAACGCCTGAACTAGAGTGCGGCTATGCGCAGTTTGCTGACACCTTGCAAATCCACGTGTTGGCGAGCGACCCAAAGGTCATACATGTCCTGCATGGCAAGCCAACTTTCAGCAGAACGGCCAATGGCCTTGGAAAGGCGTAGCGCCATTTCCGGCGTCACGCGACTGGAACCGTTGAGAACCCGGCTGAGCGTGGAAGCAGAAACGCCGAGCTTCTCGGCAAGCTCTCGCCCACTAATATTGTTGGGCTCAAGATAGACGCCAGATATGAACTCACCAGGGTGAGGAGGATTGTGCATGCTCATTAGTGATAATCCTCATAGTCCAGCACGTAAGCGTTTCCGTCTTGGAACTCGAATGTCACACGCCAGTTGCCATTGACAGTGATTGACCAGCGGCCTTTCATCTCGCCCTTCAAAGGGTGAAGGCGGAACCCGGGAATATCCATGTCCTCAATGACTCTGGCCGTGTCCAAAGCGGCCATTTGCAGCCGCAGCCGTTTGGCGTGCACCGCCTGAACGCCAGAGGTATTGCCGCTCTCAAAGAACCGACGCAGCCCTTTATGCCGGAACGACTTGATCATTGTGAGACTGTATCATGTTGCGCACTACGCAACAAGCAGTCCAACGAATGAAAGGGACTTCCCCGTCCCAAGCGCAGCGCGTATTTGCGCAGAACGGCATCAAAGTGCCACGATGGGAAGTGCAATCTCTCATCAACACGCTTGTTTCATTGGAAGGGGAAGTCCATGACCATCGTAACCGTAGGAATCGACCTGGCAAAGAACGTCTTTGCCGTACACGGCGTGGATGCGGCAGGCAAGCCAGCCCTCGTGCGCCCGAGCGTAGCGCGCAGCAACCTGCTGGAACTCATCGCCACCTTGCCCCCGTGCCTGATCGGCATGGAGGCATGCTCCGGCGCCCACCACTGGGCCCGGGAATTCGAGAAGCTCGGCCAC
>Ga0102832_1000339_pt1 | contig 95141 bp, 90 predicted proteins | sample EBPBio282013_DNA_FD_88942 | JGI IMG/M metagenome (GOLD analysis project Ga0102832, IMG submission 88942) | Wastewater treatment Type I Accumulibacter community from EBPR Bioreactor in Madison, WI, USA - Reactor 2_5/28/2013_ DNA (Illumina Assembly) | ecosystem: Engineered > Bioreactor > EBPR >...
CATATGGCGACGATCGGCACCTTCTCTCTGGCCAAGGACGGCTTCCTCCAGGGCGCAATCAAGACCCTGACCCTCGATACCCAGGCGACCTTCGAGCCGGTCGAAAGCGAGAGCAAGGGCGCACCCTCTTTCCGCCTCTACGCCGGCGATATCGAGCTCGGTGCCGCATGGCCCAAGACCGCCCGCGAGAGCGGTCGCGAATATCATCAGGTCCGCATCGATGACCCCAGCCTCCCGAAGCCCATCTTCGCCAATCTGGTGGTCAACCGCGACGGTGGCTTCGACCTCCTCTGGAACCGCCCGCGCAGCACAGCGAAGCGATCTCGCCACTGAGGTGAGAACGCAGGGCCGCCCGCCGAATGGTGGGCGGTCTTCCCAAGTTGGCCGCGGCCAACTTTCTGAGCAGGTCATTTCTAGAATCGGGTTAACTTGCCTTAACGATAAAGTTCTTGCCGGTTCGAAGGAATCGTGTCTCTTCTGATACGGAAATTCTGGCGCTTCGCGCTTAAATCCGTATCGGGGAATTAATTCGTGGACACGGCTTCGCTTCGTTCCGGTCAGATTGCATCAGACGCCAAGATTGCGGCGCATGCAAAGCTGCTCTCTGGACAGTTGCAGTCGCTCGGGTCGCGACTCTTTCCACCAGATAGCAGGAAATCCCTGAGGTCATTTACCTCAGGCGAGGCTGCGCGTTTGCTCAACGTGTCTGACGGATATCTGCGCCAGCTTTCGATCGACGGAATTGGGCCGACGCCGGAGGTTTCCCAGACTGGCCGGCGCTCCTATACGCTGGCACAAATCAACGAGCTTCGGCGCTATATCGCCAATGCCAAGCCTCGTGATGCTGATGTTATCCTGCCCCACCGCAAGCCTGGTGAGCGGCTTCAGACAATCGCCTGCGTCAACTTCAAAGGCGGCTCAGCCAAAACAACAACAGCACTTTATCTGGCACAGTTTCTCGCATTGAGTGGATATCGGGTTTTGGCTCTGGATCTCGATCCGCAGGCCTCGATGACGGCCATGCTGGGGCTTCAGCCGGAATTTGATCTTGCGGAAGGGGATACGCTTTACGGGGCTATCCGCTACGACGATGCCCGTCGTTCTGCAAAGTCGTGCATTCGCAAGACCTATTTCGACGGCCTCGATCTGATCCCAGGCAATCTCGAGTTGATGGAATTTGAGCATGATACACCCCGGGCTCTCCTTGAAGGTGGTCGCCCGGCTGGCGGATTGTTCTTCCAGCGCGTTGGCAAGGCGCTGAACGAAGTCGAGGCTGATTATGACGTGGTCATCATCGATTGCCCGCCACAGCTCGGCTACCTGACGCTCGGAGCACTGTGTGCCGCGACCTCGCTGCTCGTGACAATTCATCCGCAGATGGTCGACGTCGCTTCGATGTCGCAGTTTCTGCTGATGACGGCCGACTTGATGTCCGTTGTCCGCAATGCAGGCGGTGATCTGCACCACGATTTCATTCGCTACGTTGTCACCCGGCATGAACCTCATGATGGGCCGCAGTCGCAGGTCGTGGCGCTGCTTCGCGGGCTCTTCGGAGATGATGTGCTGGCAGCGACGGTGTGGAAATCCACCGCCATCGCGGATGCAGGGCTCACCAAGCAATCCCTCTATGAACTTGATCGCGGCGCGGTTGGGCGTGCTACTTATGATCGTGCGATTGAATCGCTTGACGCAGTGAATGGCGAGATTCTTGGGCTCATCCGCAAAGCGTGGGGGAGAGATGCATGACGCGCCGCAATCTCATTAAGTCCCTGATCGAGGAACAGTTGGCCGCGGCCAACTCTGCATCTGCACCCGACGCTCCCACTGAGCCTGTTTCGCCTGCGCCGCAATCGCAGCGTTCCCTCGCTGGCCCCGTGCGTAGTATGGGGCTGACGCTCGACAAGATCGAAGACGAAGCTCGGGCTCTGAGAGAGGCCTTGGCGAAGGGCCAGAATGTTATCGAGATTGATCCCGCGAGGGTCGAGCCTTCTTTCCTCCTCGACCGCTTTGACCAAGCTGGTGACGAGGCGTTTGAGCAACTCAAGACTTCGTTGCGTGAGCACGGGCAAGAAGTACCGGTCTTGGTGCGTCCGCACCCCATCCGCGATGGACAATTCCAGCTTGCCTACGGCCATCGCCGGTGGCGAGCGGCGAACGAACTTGGATTGCCGTTGAAGGCCGTTGTTCGAGCTTTCAACGATGAAGCTCTGGTTCTAGCCCAAGGTTTGGAAAACTCGGCTCGAAAAGATCTGTCCTTCATCGAGAAGGCGATGTTCGCGAAATCTCTCGAGGATCGAGGAACGGATCGCCAGCTGATCATGGCGGCATTGTCTACCGATAAGACAGAACTCTCGAAGCTGATTTCTGTCGCACGAGCAGTGCCTGAGCAGATTGCACGAGCTATTGGCCCGGCGCCTAAAGCAGGCCGACGCCGATGGATGGATCTCGCAGAACATCTCAACGAGGATAACGCGCTCGCCGTGGTTCAGCGTGTTCTTGCCGACCCCGATATCAGTCGAGATTCAGATACCCGGTTCCTGAGGGTTCTGGCCGCATTCTCAAAGCCGGCTACACCGATTCAGCCGCAACCGATTTGGTCGAGCGGCGAGGGGAGGGGGCTTGCCTTCTTAACGGAAGACGGTGGTCGGACCATTTTGCGGTTCGACCCAGCGGTGCCGAAAGACTTCGCCGCGTTTTTAGGCTCACGTCTCGCCTCGCTTTTTGAGGAGTATGAGAAGCGAAGCAAGTGAACCCCGACCACTGATCCAACTAGGAAAGGACAATTCGACAAAAGAAAAAGGCCCCCGACGTTTCCACCGGAAGCCTCTCTCATGACTAAGCACCTTGAGAATCCCACTTCCGCGAATCGCTGTCAAGAGTCCCGTTGGGACAACTGCCATTTCGGCGGGCGCAATTCTTTTGCCTGATTGAGGCAAGACCCATGACGCAACAGGGATTGGTGACGACGCCCTTCGGGCGGCGAACGCTGTCGCTTGGCCTGATCGCCAGGCAGCAGCAGGCGAGGGCGGTTGAGCCGGAAAAGACCGTCCACAAGTGGAAGGTCTTCCAGGCGATCACCGAGGCCAAGGACAAGCTCGGCCTGCCTGACAGGGCGATTGCCGTGCTCTCCGCGCTGCTCTCGTTCCACCAGGAGACGACGCTGACGGCCGGCGATCCGCTGATTGTTTTCCCGTCGAATGAGAAGCTCTGCGCCCGCGCCCATGGCATCGCGCCGGCGACGCTCCGGCGGCATCTCGCCGCTCTGGTGGAAGCTGGCATCGTGATCCGCCGCGACAGCCCCAACGGCAAGCGCTACGCCCGCCGCAGCATGGATGGCGAGGTGAGCCTCGCCTTTGGGTTCGAGCTTACGCCGCTCGTCGCGCGCGCCGAGGAATTCGAGGCGCTCGCCGCCGAGGTTCAGGCCGAGCGCCGCGCGCTGAGGCTCGCCCGCGAGCGCATCACGCTCGCGCGTCGCGACATCACCAAGATGATTCTGCTGGGTATGGAGGAGGCGCTTCCGGGCGATTGGCAGGGCCTGCACGGGCAATATCTCGTGCTCATTGGGCGTCTCAAGCGCTCCGCCAGCCTCACCGATCTGGAGGCGATTGCGGCTGATCTCGAGGGATTTTCCGCGGAGATCCTGAAGCATCTGGAACTCTTCACAAATACCCGAGATTCAAGCGCCAATGAGTCCCATTCCGAGCGCCACAAACAGAATTCAAAACCAGACCTTCGAGAATCTGAACCTACTTTCGAGAAAGGCAGGATCGGCGAGCGCCAGCCCGATCCTGAAACCCTTGAGTTCACTCAACCGGGGCAGGGGAGGGAAGGGGAGGCGGCTTCAACCCGCTCGAGCCTTGGCACGCCGCTACCCATGGTGCTCGAGGCCTGCCCGGATATCCTCGATTACATCTCCGGGCGGGAAGGGCAGGGTACTGACCCCCTGACGTCTCGTCCGCCCAGCTGGGCCGAGTTCCTGAAGGCGGCGGAACTGGTGCGGGCCATGCTCGGGATTTCGCCCGATGCCTGGCGCGATGCGGTCGAAACCATGGGGCAGGCCGATGCGGCGATCGTCGTCGCGGCGATCCTGCAGAAAGGCGACGAGGTGCGCTTCCCCGGTGGATATTTGCGGGCGCTGACCGAGAAGAAGCGCGAGGGGCAATTCTCCGTCGGGCCCATCCTCATGGCGCTGATCGGTACCAGGCTGAAGGCGATGCGGGGCGGGAAGGGGATTCTGCTATGACTGTTGGGGGGCCGAAAGCGGAATGGCAGCAATTTGACGGAAATAGCTTGGAGCAGACGGGCAGTTTTTGTCAATGCATCACGAGGTGGCTGTTGTAGAGGCGCCGACATTATATGATCTTCGCACGGTAATATTATCTGGCTCTGATCAAGACTTTAGGACAACGTCGATCAATGGATTTGGAAATCGGCGCGCCAACGTGACGGCACAGAACGTTTCGACGATGCCCTCAAACCGAGTTAATTCCACCAGTGTCCCCAGTTCGAGTTCATCACGAACGACAATGGGAGGAATGATCGCCAGGCCGGCGTTGGCCCGCGCGAGAAGGCGGATCATAGCCATATCGTCCACCTCGGCAGCGATGGTTGGCGTTACGGCTAAGCGGGCGACAAGCGCGTCGAACGCCGCTCGCAAGGCGGTTTCCGGTGTCGGCAGGATCAGAGGTTCCGTCGCCAGCAAGTCTCGCAGTTGACGCCCGTGGCGACCGACACGATCCGGTGTGCCAATCAGGCCGATCGGCTGTTCGTCAAGCCGATGTACCAGCCACGAACTTGCGGCGTCGCGTGCCGGCGGAAGGTTGGTTAGCACCACATCCAGTGCAAGGCTCTCCAGACCACGCAATAAATGCGCCTGACTGCCCGACCGGAGCACGACTTCCACATCGCTCCGGCCGATCAGCGGGGCGAGAAACTGCATCTGAAAATTTCGGGACAAGGTGGCGAGGGCGCCGACACGAAGGGCACGGCGGGCACGGCCGGTTTCCTGCAATGTCGCAGTCAGATCATCGGCGGTGCGGAAGATGGCCTCAGCATGATCCAGTGCAATGCGCCCCGCCTCTGTCAGCACAAGGCCACGGCCGCGACGCTCGAAAAGATCGTGACCTAGCGAGGATTCAAGCGCTTTCAGCTGGGTGGAAAGCGCAGATTGCGACAGGTTGAGCCGGCGGGCCGCGCCCGTCAGCGTGCCATCACCGGCGACGGCGCGAAACAGGCGGAGGTGATGCAGGTTCAGTTGAGCCATTGTTCTATTTAATCGAATGATCTTCTCTATTATATGTAATTTTCTGGAATTTCGGCAAGCGCTAGAAGCCCAATCACTCTTCAGATGGATTGACGCCGAGAGGATAGCCGTCATGACCAGTCCGCTGCTGTTCTCCGCCTTCCCCGTGACCTTGCTCGCGCCACTGGTGCTCCTGGCCATGGCCGGTCTTTGCCTGTCGCGTCCAGGTCGGCGTCCCGGCCGACTTCCTGCCCTGGCGGAAGCCGCGACATTGGCGGCTGCCGGACTTGGCTTCGCCGGCATGGCCCAACTGTGGGTATCCGGCAAGGCGACCCTGTACATCGGCGGGCTGCCATTGTTCCGGCTCGACACGATCAGCCTGACCATGGTGCTCCTCGTGGCTTTCGTCGGCTGGGTCGTGGTGCGCTACGCGCGGCGCTATCTGGACGGCGAGGCGCGGGAAGGCATGTTCCACGCGCTGACGTTGGCCGGCATTGCGGTTGTGCTGTTGCTTGTTCAGGCTGCCAACCTCGCCATCCTTGCTGCGGCCTTTGTGGCCATCGGCATCGTGCTGCGGCAATTGCTGCTCTTCTATCCCGACCGCGCGGAGGCCAGGCGAGCTGCCGCCAAGTTCAGCCGAGTCTGGGGTGCGGGCGATGCCGCGCTAATCATCGCGACAGCCCTTCTCTGGAACGCCTTCGGCACGCTGGACATCGCGACGATCAACCAGAGGGCCGCCGTCGGCCTCTCGATGGGCAGCCAGATTGCGGTAGCCTTTTTGGTCTTGTCCGCAGCGTTGAAGACAGCCTCGTTTCCGCTCCACGGTTGGCTGACCGAGGTGATGGAAGCCCCCACGCCGGTCTCTGCACTTCTCCATGCTGGCATCATCAATTCCGGCGGCGTTCTCCTGATCACGCTGGCCGGTCTGGTGCAGCGGAGCCCCGGCGCGATGGCTGCGCTGGTGATGGTCGGCGGCCTTACGGCGCTGTTCGGTGGTGTGGTTATGCTGACGCAGAGCGCGGTCAAGACAGCGCTTGCCTGGTCAACCGTGGCGCAGATGGGCTTCATGCTGCTGCAATGTGGCCTCGGGCTGTGGCCGCTGGCTCTGCTCCACATCGTCGCGCATTCGCTCTACAAGGCCCAAGCCTTCCTGGGTTCGGGCAGTGCGGTGATGGCCGTGAATGCCATCCGCAAGCCGGGGCTCGTTGCCGTGCCGGGGCTTGGTGCGGTGGCCAAGTCCTTCGCGCTGGCGCTGGCGCTCTACGGCGTCGTAGCGCTTGCCTTCTCGTTTGTCATTGCCCCGAAATCACCACAGGCCGTGGCGCTCGGCACAATGCTGATCTTCGGCGTGTCCTATCTGATCGCGCAGGGGATGGCCGATGCCGCGCCGGGGGCGCTGACAGTGCGGACCGTCCGGGCCTCGCTGGCTGCCGCCCTCGCCTATTTCGGCTTCCAGGTGGTGGCACAGGCGATCTGGGGCCCGACCCTGCCCCCCGCCCCGGCACCCGGGCCGCTGGAATGGGCGCTGATTGTCCTCGCTGTGCTGTCCTTCGGTCTCGTCGCGGGTGCCCAGGCGCTGTTCCCGCTCTGGGCGCACCATCCGGCAACAGCGGGCCTGCGGGTCCACCTTGCCAACGGTCTTTACCTCAATGCCGTCCTCGATCGAATGATCGGTGGCTTCCGCACCTCGCCCTGATCCCCACCGGAAGGAGCTTCCCATGTTCGCGACCTCAATGCAGATTGCCCCGAACCGGATCAACCAGATCATATATGCAGCGGAAGCGGCCGGGCGTGCCATTCCCCCCGCCTTCCCATTGGATGCCACGGTGGCGGTAAACCCCTTCCTTGGCCAAATCGGCGAAGATCTGGCCCATGCCTCGGCCAGATTGAGCCGGGTTGCCGGAATTCGGCTGACCAGAGCGCGGAAGGAATATGCGCAGCTGATCGATGCCGGCGACATCACGGATACCGATCTTGCGGATGCGTTAGCCGCCTGCACCTCGCCGCTGGCCCCGCCGACGATGGAATTTCTGAAATCAAGCATGGGGCAACCCGGGCGGCTCTCCCAGCCCTTGCCGAGCGTGGCCGATCTCGCCGCCAAAATGACAGGAACCGATTGGCCTGCCGTGGTCAGCCGCAGCTTCGGCCTGTGGGCGGCAGGCCATTTCGACCGCGGCCAGGCCTTGTGGACACCCAGGCCCGGTCATGGTGCCTATGCGGCCTGGCGGGAATGGGCAACGCATGATCTTACACCTGAAATTGCCGGGCTTGCCGGCTTCTGTGCGCATGTCGTCGAAGCCCCTGATACGCCGGATCGGGCTATCCTGCGGGCAGCGGAGACTCTCAACCTGACAGCGGAAGCGGCTGAAACCGTATTCCACCGGCTTCTCATCGATCTGGGCGGCTGGGCCCAGCATGCGCGCTGGATGCTATGGAAGGCCGAACTGGCCGGGGGTGGCGACACGACGTTGACCGATCTTCTGGCCATCCGGCTGATCTGGGAAGAAGCGCTGCTGGCACATGCGCCCTCGATCAGCGCGACATGGCAGAAGGCGGTTGATGCCCATGCCGAGCCAATCCGGCCTGATGCCGACCAGGTGATCGACGCAATCTTGCAGGATGCCGCTGAGCGAGCCCATCAGCGGAAGCTGGCGGCGGCCTTGTCCGGCCCCGTCACCCGGACCACGAGGCCCAACTTGCAGGCGGTCTTCTGCATCGATGTCCGGTCCGAAGTGTTCCGGCGGGCCCTCGAAAGCCAGGACGCCGGCATCGAAACTGCAGGTTTTGCCGGGTTTTTCGGACTGCCGCTCGGCCATCGGCCGCAAGGTACCGATGAAGTGACCGCCCATCTTCCTGCCCTTCTCAAACCGGCACTGGTGGCGACGAGCCATGTCGATCAGACCACCGAAGCGGCGGCCCGGATCCGGGCACGGGCAAGCCGCGCTTGGGGCCGGTTCCGGCAAGCGGCCGTCTCGTCTTTCGCTTTCGTCGAGGCCGCCGGTCCAGCCTATGGCGCCAAACTGGTCTGCGATTCGCTCGGCGTGGGTGGCAACGGCATGGCGGCCGAACCCTTGCCGCGTATCGAAGGGCGGTTCACGGCGGAACAAAAAACCCAGACCGCTGCAACGATCCTCCGGGCCATGAGCATGACGACCGGGCATGGGAGGCTCGTGCTGCTGATCGGCCACGGTGCCCAGCTGCGGAACAACCCGCACCAGAGCGCCTATCATTGCGGGGCCTGCTGCGGCCAGACCGGCGAGGTTTCGTCGCGGCTGCTCGCCGCGCTCCTCAATGATCCCGAAACCCGAGCAGGGCTGCCGGCGCATGGCATCATCCTGCCGGCAGACACCCACTTCATGGCAGGTTTGCATGATACAGTGACTGACACTGTCACGCTTTATGCTGATACCTCCGCGCCGGATCATGTTACCGACATAGCGCGGGCGAAGACATGGCTTGCCATGGCCGGCGCCCAAGCGCGAGCCGAGCGGGCGCCAAAACTGCCTGGCGCAGCGGCAGCCAGCCTCTTGCGCCGGGCAACCGATTGGGCGGAAGTCCGGCCGGAATGGGGCCTAGCTGGCTGTGCCGCCTTTATCGCCGCACCGCGGGACGCCACGGCCGGCCGTGACCTTTCAGGCCGCGCCTTCCTGCACAATTATGACTGGAAGGCAGACAGGGACTTTGCGACACTGGAACTGATCCTCACCGCGCCCGTCGTGGTGGCCAGCTGGATCAGCTTGCAATATTACGGCTCGACCATTGCCCCGGAGCTTTTTGGCGGGGGCAACAAGCTGATCCACAACGTGGTCGGCGGGATCGGCGTGGTGGAAGGCAACGGGGGCACACTGCGCCCCGGGCTGCCCTGGCAGAGTGTCCATGACGGTGCGAAAGCGGCACATGATGCGCTGCGGTTGTCGGTGATGGTTGAGGCACCGACAGAGGCAATCATTGCGGTCCTGCGTGAGCACGAAACGGTTCGCCAACTTTTTGAAAATGGCTGGCTGCATCTTTTTGCTTTGGAAGGAGGCCGGGTGAAAACGAGGTATCGGACTGGCTTGCGCTGGGAGGACCAGAACGCCGATATGATCGCAGCATGAAGTTGGCTGATGGTGTCCCACTGTGCCCGAAGCACGGTAACTCTTTGGTCATTCGCCAGCACTGTCAGGCTCCTCGGAACGTTCGGTTCCGGTCTCCGACCGTGCAGCCTTGGACGACCGCAATGCGGGCGCGGAGCAGGCGTTGCATAATTCAAGAAATCTTCACGTAGGCCGTCCGTTTATCTCGGAGGTGTTGGCACCCCTAACTTCTGATCGCCAAGGTTGTATCACCTCCAATGTCTTGGCTAAGAATAAGGCGCACACTCCACTCGCGGCTACTTCCCTCTTCGAGCACGCAGCCGGTGGTCGCAAGCACAGTGGTTAGAACAGGGCCCGGTCTAAACCCTTCGGGGCTTGTCAGTAGAACCTTAATGATGCGGCGCAGCCCAGCCCCCTTTTGCAACATGCCACGCCGTTCGAGCGGCCAGTCTATAGGAGGTTCGGCGCCCGGAGATTGAAATAGTAGCGGAGCTGATAGATCGTCGCTTTCGACCGCGACAGGGATGTGTAGGGTCTCTGGCAGATATGGCGGGCGGAATTGCCATGTTGGAAACGTCGGTGGAGGTTCCTGTCGATCGAGTCGCCACGCAATCCCGACCGGGCAAGTTGCGATTTCGCGCCAAGCATGCCGCTGCAATAGCCCGGTCCGGGCGATTACCGGTGAACTGGCTTCGGATGGGTCAGTGAGAAACAGCAGTTCAAGGAAGGCGTTTTCGAAACAATAGCAGATGTTGGCTGTCCCTTGGCCAACATGATTGCGACGGTAGGTCTCGCTAAGGCCTAGCGATTGGCCGAGCGCTTCGGCGGCCTTCACGTCATCAACAAAAAGGAAAATGTGATCGAGCTGCATAAATATAGGCTATCGAATGCGGTTCGCAATTCTAAGCAGGGTGCTTCTGGGACAGGCAAGTGAACCGCCCCCGGTTAGCCGGAGGCTGATAGAATCTCATCAAAGTCGCCTTTCGGCGTCTGCACACCTACCAGTGAGTGACCAGAACGGGGGCGCATAACTGCCAATAGTTGTCCGGATGCGGAATGGCAACTCCAAGCAGAGTTTTCAGCCAAAACAGCCTGTCTCAGAAGCCAAGACGCTCAATGCTACCCAGGCAGCAGACTCGACGGGTTTTGAACCCGGTCATGGAAAATCCCGGTAGATGCGCATTGCCCCAGCCCGATCCTGGCGTGCTGATCGTGGCCTTCCATTCCGTGTCACCCTAGGCCACCTCCGCACCACGGTTTGCGCCATCGGTAGCGACGAAAACATCGCCCTCGACCGAAAGGGTTCAAGAAAGCTGCGTCAATCGACAGTCCGATACGAACGCCGAGGGTCGATGCTCTCATGCGGCGGCTTCATGTTCGCCGCGGGCTGCCTCCCACACCTCTTTCGCGGCATCGGCATTCAAGGCCGCAATCGCCAGACCGACAACAAGGTCCGGCCATGGTGACTGCCACACAAGCGCTGTCATCAGTCCAGCTGCAATGATCCCGACATTTGCGAAGGCATCATTGCGAGCGGATAGAAAGGCAGCTTTCGTCAGGCTTCCGCCATGGCTGCGAAAGCGCGCCAACATCATGGCACAGGTCAGGTTGACCGCCAGCGCTCCGAGACCAGTCAGTGTCAGCGGAAGCGGCAATGGCGTAGCCGGGGCCCAGAACTTACCCCATGCTGTCCAAAGCGTTGCCATCCCTGGAACCAGCAGGATCACCGCAAGTAGCATGCCGATTCGCGCGCGGTTTCGCGCCGATAGTCCCAACGCGAAGGCAATCAGCAAGTTAACCGATGCATCTTCCAGGAAATCGATGCTGTCGGCGAACAATGATACCGAGCCGATTGCGAGGGCGACGGCGAATTCCACACCGAAATAGGCAAGGTTGAGGCCTGCCACCCAGATGACGACTTTCTGCAGCGCGCGGCCGGTGTCGTTGGCTTCAGGCATTGGTAGTCCTGTATCCCTGTTGCTCTCTTGAGCGTGCAGCGCATGCTTACCCAGTTACGTTTTAGCGACAACATGAGGGCATAGCGCTGATTTCTCGCTAAACAACGCTAAGGGAGAACGAGTCAAGAACAGAAGCTGTTCTATCTTCATTGTCCTATTGCCTCTATCGAAGCTCGGCTGAGTAGACTTTGTCACAGTCCAGCCACGAAACTCAGATCAGGTCTTCCTGTTTCAGAAACAGGAGAGCTTCATGCCGCTTTTTGTTCGCACAATTGACGATGCTACCGTCCTGGTAAATCAGGCCTCATCGCCGGGCACCGGATGGACCACTGTCGCAAGCGTCCAGGCCGCCGTCGATAAAGCCCGAACGGACAACCGTCCGCTCTATGTGCGGCCAGGCATCTACGACACCCAGCAGGTTGTTGTTACCGCCGGCACGGGAGGCGGAAACAAGTGATCGATTTACGCAACACCGGGTTCCGTCACTTTCCGTCTCCAGAGCGGCTCCTTTGCACAGAATCTGTTTTTCGTGTCCGGCATCTCGGATGTCCGCTTTTCCGGGCTCATTTTTGATGGAAACAACGTTGCTTTCACAGGGATCAATGCTGAATCGGCCTTGGTGCGCTTCGAGAATTCGCAGCGCTTCCTGATTGAGCAATGTGAGTTCGTTCGCTCCGTCCGCGTTGGGTCCCTCGTTAGGAACGGCAGCGTCAGAACCATTCAAAATTCCCAGTTCTCGCTTTGCAGCTTCGCGGTCTGGAGCATCGATTCCTTGGTCAATGTCTCCAAGAACCGGATTTTCAATTGTCAGAACAATGGTGTCGCCATATGGCGCACCAACATCGAGAATGATGGAAGCCTCGTCGAGGGCAACAATATCTCGAATATTCAGAGTGGCAGCGGCACGGGAGCCAACGGAAACGGCATCACTGTCTTCAAGGCGGTTGGGGTGCGGTCGATCGGAAATTTCATCTCGGACTGCGCTTATTCTTCCGTTCGCTATTTCGGCGGAGGCAGTCTGGTTGTGGCCAACAATTATTGCTGGAATTCCCGTGAAGTAGCGATCTTCATTGAATCGCCGGGAACAGGGTCAGGGCGCGCCGATACCATCGGGGGCTCTATTACCGGCAACATCATCGCTGAATGCGCCGACGGGATTAAGGTCGTCAACCTTGCTCAAGGAGGAGACGGCATAGCCCGCCGTGTCACGATCACCGGCAATCAGGTCGCGCAGGTCCGCAAGCGGCAGATCAACGATCCCGGCTATGTGCCGACGATTTCCAACGCCGTGGGCATTCAGGTGGAAGGGGCTTGCGTGGTTTCCAGCAATATCGTCGAGGGGGCCGAAGGTGTAGGGATTGTTGCAGGGACGAACCTTGCGACTGAAGACCTCAATGTCACGGGCAATCTCGTGACTTTCTCTCCGATCGGCATCGGCTATTCCAACGCGGGCGGTGCCGGTCAGGTCATGATCACCGGCAATCAGGTGCGTGGCGCAACGAATGGTTCAGTCGTTCCGGTTACACTTGTTGGCGCGGGTCCGTTCCAACGGGTCGGAACGAGCGAATTCGGGAATGTTCCCGATCAGCAGGTCGGGAACCTGCTTGTGGGCCATAACCGAACATACTGATCGAGGGCATGTATGCGGGTCATCATCATCGCCGATTATGCGATCTCTGAAGGTGGTGCCCCGCAGGTCGCGATCGCTTCGGCGATCGGTCTTGCAGAGCTTGGCCATAAGGTCACCTATATTCAAGGCGTGGGAGATGCCGGGGATGCGGCGCTGGATGCCCATTCCGATATCCGGCGTATCAGCCTCGGCGGACAGGATATCTGGAGTAAAAATCTCTTGGCTGCCGCGAAGGATGGCATCTGGAATAGCGATCACAAGGCACGGCTGGCATCGATCCTCGCCGGGTTCGATGCCACCGATACCGTGGTTCATGTCCACCAATGGACGAAATTCTTCTCACCGAGCGTGTTCTCTATTATCCTGAAGTCAGGCCTGCCGCTGGTGATCTCGCTTCACGACTATTTCCTGAGCTGTCCTACCGGGCTTATGTACCGTTTCGACAAGAAGGAACCTTGTGAAGCCAGGCCGCTGTCGCTGGCGTGCCTCACCGCCCCATGCGATCCCCGAACCTCGCTTCACAAGGCCATCCGGGTGATGCGATCTGTTGCTACAGACAAGGCGTTGGGGAATGGTTCCTTCACTGCGATCCACGTCTCGGAGATTGGGCGGCGGACCATCGGCCATTTCCTACCAGCGGAAGCCCGGCAATTCGTTCTGGAAAACCCGATCGAGTGCGAGGATCGTGGTGCCCGCGAAGTCGGCGATACACGCAAGATTGTATATTGCGGCCGCCTGACCGAAGAAAAGGGCGCGGACCTCGTCGCCAGCGCTGCACGGCATCTCGGCATACCGAGCCTGTTCATCGGTGACGGACCGTTGCGCGAGCGCATCCGCGAGATCAATCCCGATGCGGAAATCACCGGGTGGCTCGACAAACGCGCCGTCAGGAACCGTGTGGCGCGGGATGCGCTCGCCGTTGTCGCGCCATCGCGCTGGCCGGAAACCGGACCGCTGGTGATCGCCGAGGCCATGTCTTCAGGGGTGCCGGTGATCGTCTCCAACCGAGCGGGCTCTGCCGGCCGGGTACAGCATGGGAGAAACGGCTTCGTTGTTTCGCCCAATGTTGAATCCATCGCGCAAGCGATCACCGAATTGCGGATGCCTGAGAAGGTGAGGGAGATGGGCGAGGCGGCATACGAGACTTTCTGGGCTGCACCCCCGACCCTTCAGGCTCACGCACGGAAACTGGCGGAGATTTACAGCGCCGCGCTCAGCCCGGTCTTGTGATACCGAGCCTTCGCATTTCCCGGTAGAGGGTCGAGCGGCCCAAACCGAGCTGTCGGGCGGCCTCCGAGGGGGAGGTGCCGGCGGCAATGAGCGTCTTGGCGGCATCCACCTTGGCCTGATCGAGCGGCTGGCGGCCCGGGCGCTTTCCCTTTGCCCTTGCGGCTGCGATGCCGTCACGCGTCCGCTCGGAGATGAGCCTTCGCTCGAAATGCGCGATGGCGCCGAAGACGTGAAAGACGAGTTCGCCGGCGGCCGACGAGGTATCGATCTTTTCCTCGAGGCTGAGCAGGGCGATGCCCCGCTCTTTCAGCATGGCGACGGTGGAGAGGAGTTCGGCGAGCGAACGTCCCAGCCGGTCGAGGCGGACGATGGCGAGCGTATCGCCCTTGCGGGCAAAGTCGAGCAGCGCGGTAAGCCCTGGCCGATCCATACTCTTGCCGGAGCGGATATCGGAGAAGACCCGGATAGCGCCGGCCTGTTCGAGGCGCAGGGTCTGGCCAGCAATGTCCTGATCTCCGGTCGAGACGCGCGCATAGCCCAGGATATCGCCCATCGTTTGCTGTCTCCCAACCGGCCGTTCCGTGGACACGGCAGCGCATGGGGATCACGCCTTGTCGAATCCGTCCACAAACTACGTCTCTTTATGCCTCGTCGTCCATAGAGCAGAACACCCTTTTGTGGACGGGCGAGGAGACCGGAATGGACAGGAACCGATTGCTGACGGACGCCGAGCGCCGCAGGCTCGTTCAGATCCCGGAGGAGCGGGATGAGCTCGTCCGGCTCTACACATTCGAGGCCGCCGATCTCGCTTTGATCGGGGAGCGGCGTGACAATGCCAATTGCCTTGGCGTTGCTGTGCAGCTCGCCCTTTTACGTCATCCCGGTGTGACGCTGGCGGGCTGGCTTCAGGGTGGGTTTGCCGCTCCGTCAGCGTTGGTCGCGTATCTGGCCGAGGTTCTCGATCTTCCTGCACGGGCCTTCTCCGACTACGCAGCGCGGGCGCAGACGATGACAGACCATGCCCGCGATCTATCTCAAACCCTCGGGCTCCGGCTTGCTGGTCGCGGCGATATCCCGATGATGATCGATGCCGCAGCCGAAGCGGCACGCGGCACAGATCATGGGCTGCCGATCGCGACCGGGATCATTGTTGCCCTGCGCGCCAACCATATCCTGCTGCCTGCCCTCTCGACGATCGAGCGAGCGGGACTTGCCGGCCGTGCTCGTGCCCGCAAGGCTGCCATGCAGGCACTCGTCGCACGGCTCTCGGAAACACAATCTGCTGCTATCGATGCCCTGATCGTCAGGGACAAGGCGCTCGGCATGTCGCGCCTTTCCTGGCTCAAGACCCTGCCGGATGCCGCCAGGCCCAATCATATCAGCCTGCTGCTGGAGCGTCTGGCCTTCGTTCGGGGGCTCGGTCTGCCGACGGCAACAGCCGACACCGTGCATCCCGACCGGGCCCGGCAGTTTGTTCGGGAAGCGCGTCTTTCTCCGGCCTATCTGATCGAGCGCTATACGCCGCTGCGCCGGCGGGCGATGCTGGTCGCCTATCTCGCCGACGCCGAGGCCCAGCTCATTGATGCCGTTCTTGCGATGGCAGACAAGCTGATCGGCGGGCTGTTCACGCGCGCCAAGGCACGACAGGCAAGAAACTATGCCGGAACCGCCCGGGATGTCGCCCGGCTGATGGGCCTCTTCCAACGCACGATCGACGCTCTGGCCAGCGCGGTCGAAACCGACGCCGATCCGATCGCCGCGCTCGACAACAGCATCGGATGGGCGACCCTTTTGCGTGCCCGGCCCGAGATTGTCGCCATCGCCGCTTCCACGGGAGAAGATCCTCTTGTTCTCGCTGCGGATCGGTACCAGACGTTGCGCAAGTTCGCGCCCGCCCTGATCGAGGCCCTGGAGTTCAGGGCGGGCAAGGGCGATTCCCGCACGCTCGCGGCTCTCGCGACCCTGAGGACGCTATACCGGTCGGGGCGCCGCGAGGTGCCGGCGGATGCACCGATGCCCTTCCGGAAGGAATGGCGCAAGATCGTCGTCCAGCCCGATGGGCGGATCAGCCGCCGGCTTTACGAAACGGCGGTCCTTGCGCATTTGCGCAACAAGCTGCGTTCGGGGGATGTCTATGTCGAGCGTTCCGCGTCCTACCGCCGCTTCGACGCCTATCTGGCCTCCTCGGCGGCGACGACATCCATCGCCGGAAGCCTCGGCTTGCCGGGCACTCCGGAGCACTGGCTCGCTGAACGTGGTCAGGAACTCGACGACCGGCTGAAGCGCTTTGCGCGACGTCTTGCACGAGGGCAGCTTGAGGGCGTCACGCTGATTGACGGGCGCCTGTCGATCTCCCCGATCCGGACAACGCCAATCCCGGAAGCCGAGCACCTCGCCTCCCGCCTTGACGCCATGATGCCGCGCATCCGCATCACGGAACTCCTGCATGAGGTCGCCCGGCAGACCGGGTTCCTCTCCGCCTTCACCAATCTGCGCACGGGCGCTTCCGCTTCCCATGACAACGCGCTGCTGGCCGCGATCCTTGCCGATGCGACCAATCTCGGCCTTGCCCGCATGGCGGCTTCAAGCCAGGGCGTCACGCGCGATCAGCTGATCTGGACCCGTGATGCCTACATCCGCGAGGAAACCTATCGCGCGGCTCTGGCGATCCTCATCGACGCCCACCACAGACTGCCGATCGCGGCCGTGTGGGGCGAGGGAACCACCTCGAGTTCGGATGGACAGTTCTTCCGAGGCGGCAAGCGCGTGGCGCCGGGCGGCGAGATCAATGCCCGCTATGGCGCCGATCCCGGCTTCTCCTTCTATACCCATGTCTCCGATCGCCATGCCCCGTTCCACGTCACCGTGCTTTCGGCAGCCACGCATGAAGCACCCTATGTGCTCGACGGGCTCCTGCATCATGGCGCATCGCTTTCCATCCACGAGCATTACACCGACACGGGCGGTGCGACCGATCATGTCTTTGCGCTCTGCGCGCTGCTCGGGTTCCGGTTCTGCCCGCGCCTGCGCGACTTCCCCGACCGTCGTCTTGCGCCGCTGGAAAGCCCTTCGACCTATCCGACCCTGCAACCCTTGCTCGGCAAACGCATCCGCGCCGATATCATCGCCACGCATTGGGACGATATCCTCCGTCTCGTTGCCTCGCTCCGCTCGGGCCACGCCATGCCCTCCGCGATGCTCAGAAAACTCGCTGCATTCGAAAGAAAGAACCAGATCGACGTCGCCCTTCAGGAAATCGGCAAGATCGAGCGCACCCTGTTCATGCTCGACTGGCTGGAAAACCCCTCCCTGCGCCGGCGGTGTCAGGCCGGGCTGAACAAGAGCGAGCAGCGCCATGCCCTGACCCAGGCCATCTGCACATTCCGGCAGGGGCGGATCATCGACCGCAGCCACGAGGCGCAGCTCTATCGGGCTTCCGGCCTCAATCTCGTGATTGCCGCGATCGTCTATTGGAATGCCACCTATATGAGCGACGCCCTGGCGCATCTCGCTGCCTCCGGCCACGCCGCACCAGACCATCTCGTGGCCCATACCTCGCCCGTCGGGTGGGAGCATATCGCCTTCTCCGGCGACTTCCTCTGGGATCGCGCGGCGCAAACCACGGCGCGCAAGGCGCTCATCCTGCCCGTCAACTACACCGCCGCCTGAGCAACGTTCCCCACACGTTCACCCCTCGCGTTGTTTAGCGAGAAACCAACGCTATGCCCTCCAAAAGGTCAACTTGTTAAACGCGAGGCATCCGCGCCCGTCCCGGGTTTTCTGGAGGCAAACACGTTCTATCAATGTCTGCTTCTAAGACCGCCATTGCTTCCCGCGAACGACCGAATTGGGGACGCGAAGCGGCCGATCGCTGAAAGGCGATAGCGCCAACTTTGGTTCCGCGAGGGTAGGGAGTGCAAGGTGGCTCTTGAGGCTGCTCCATTGATGTAGTAACGTGCCTACATCAATGGAGTGGCACGATGCCGACGACAATGAGCAGTCGCGAGTTTAATCAGGATGCGAGCCGGGCCAAACGCGCGGCGAAAGCCGGCCCTGTGTTCATCACGGACCGTGGCGAACCGCAGCACGTGCTGCTGAGCATCGAGGATTATCAGCGTCTAGTCGGTAGGCGGCGCATCGTCGATGTACTGGCCATGCCAGCGGCCGAGACGATCGATTTCGATCCGCCCAAGGCGGCCATCGTAACGCTCCCGGCTGATATTGACTGATGTTTCTGCTCGATACGAATGTCATCTCGGAATTGCGCAAAGCGCGAGCGGCTGATCCGAAGGTTGTCGCCTGGGCGAACAGCGTCGAGGCCAGCTTGCTTTTCATCTCGGCGATCACGGTGCTCGAACTCGAGCAAGGCGTTTTGCGGGTTGAACGTCGGGATGCCAAGCAAGGCATGGCACTGCGCGCTTGGCTTGATGGTCAGGTGATGCCGGAGTTTTCTTCGCGGACCTTGCCAATCGACTCCGATGTCGCGCGGTGTTGCGCCGGCTTGCATGTTCCGGATCCGAGATCCGAACGCGATGCTCTGATTGCGGCCACGGCGCTCGTTCACGGCCTGAGCGTCGTCACCCACAATATCGCGGATTTCGACAAAACGGGCGTCCGGCTCATCAATCCGTGGGTTTGATCGGTACGTTGATCAAAAAGACAAATTATATCAGATATGTAGTTCCATAATTATCCTTATGCGAATCCGCTATTATGGTTCGTGAGTCCAAAGCTGCTGTCGCATTAGGCCTTGGCGCCTGATCTTATCTGAACAAACATCAATTTTGCCCGGCAAATCAGAGCGCTAGAGCGTTGAGATAATTTATGGTGGCCTGCCCTCGGTGAGGTTCTTCCCAATCTGATAGCAATGGAGTGCGCATGGAAAATGCCGGATCGTAACGCCGTCGATCTCGCTCAGACTGTGCTTCGTCCGCGTTGTCGCTCCGACATGGACGGGGAATTCGCGCTTCGATTTCGCGAGCTCAATCAGGCCTCGCAGTTCTCCGGGCTGGTCGATGAAGCGGTCTGACCACTTGATTTCGTAGGCCCAGGTCGGACGCAGGGTAGCTGGGTCGATCCTGACAAGATCCACCTCCAGGTCTTTTCGACCGGATTTCCAGCGCGCGTAGTGCAGCTGCCGAAGCTCATCCGAGTGAAACCACTGGCTGAAGATAGCCGTTTCGGCGAGCGGTCCCATGGCTTGGTCGTCCGGCCCGATGGGCGCGAAGAGCGCGGCGCGCATAGAGGGATTGGTTAGGTAGACCTTGAAATTCCGCATGCGCTGAAAGGTTTGTCCGGCGTCGTCAACTCGGGTGACGCGGACGATAAGAAACGCGGCCTCGAGATATTCGAGATAGCGGGAGATTGTATTTTTCGCGACGCCTGAGCTCTTCCCCAACCCTTCAAGGCTGATCTCGTTGCCTGAGTGATAAGCGATGGTCGAGAACAGGCGGTTGAGCTCCTGGATATCCTGGATCCCGTAGAGACTGGGTAGATCCCGAAGCAAAACCTTATCGACGATGTCGCGCCCGAGGAACCGTTGCACGTTGGAGCGGACATCCGGGTTCAGGACGGCTTCCGGGTATCCCCCGAAGTTGAGGTAATCGACAAAGGCCTCGTTCAAGGCCTCGATGTCAGTTGTTTCGTACCGCCGGGTCCGACCTACATCCTTCGCTAGAATGAGTTTGGTCTCGAGGCCAGAGAAGTCGAGGAATTCCGAGAATGTGAGCGGGGGCAAAAAGTAGTCTGTAAAGCGCCCTGCCCCCGATTCCTGGCTCTTGAGCCGTAGCGCCGCAGCTGCCGATCCGGACGCAACAAAGCGGGTTTCAGGATATTGGTCGGTCAGCACCTTCAGGTGAACCTCCCAGTCTTTCAGATACTGGATTTCATCGAAAATGATCAATCGCCTTGCGGAGGGCTCGCACGCAGTCTGCTTGTGAAAGAGATCCAGCAAACGCTGCAGAGGCATGCCGCTGTAAAGCGGGGTATCGATCGAGGCGAAAAGAATGTTTTGCGGTGGTAGCCCTTCCGCAATTGCGTCGAGAATGAGCTGTTGCAGCATCACCGTTTTGCCGACGCGGCGGGGTCCCATGAGGATCGTGGATCGGCGAATTTTCCAGTTCAGGACGAGTTCGCGAAAGCCACTGAAATAGGCTCGCCGATGCGGAAACTTGGACTGCAGCTCTGCAATCTTCCCTTCCCACCATGGGTTATCCCGCTGAAGGCTTTGGAGGATGTCGGCTTCGGCAATTTGAAGCATTGTCTCACGCGCGTTCAATTTAGATCAGTTCAATGATCTTATATCGACATCTGTCGAATTTGCAAATGACCATAGGCGCTTAACGCGTCACGGAAGCAGAACGATCAGCGCCGCATCATCGACCACGGAGAACTGCTCTGCTGCATCTGACGCCCTTTTTTGGGCCGGATAGCGATGGATAGGTCGCGCTCTATATCATGCAATATATTGTCTGTTATGTATTGACAAGATACCGGTTTGTTGTTCAAACCAAGGGGCGCTGACGCGGGGCTGAGTTCTCGGGCCGGCGGTCAACGGAAGCGGAATCTGCGAGTGGATGGAGTGGCTTGGTATGGGGCGACCGGTGGCAGGCAAAGACGAGAAGCGCTCGCTTCGGGTCGAGATGAGCGCGGCGGAATTCGTGCTGCTGGAGCAAGCTTCGACATTGTTTGGTGTTGGCAAATCCGATCTCGTTCGTCGCCTGGTGCGTGCCTCGGTGGAGGTTGGCCCTGCCCTTTCGACCGAGAGCGTTGCGCGGATTGAAGAACTGACGGGCCAGGTGCGGATAGTCGGGCGCAACCTGATGCAGGTGCTCAAGGCCATTCATCGGGGCGAGGCCGTGGGCATCGCCGAGAGCGAGCCGGTTTGGCGTGGGCTGCACGAATTGATCGAGGCGCTCGATGCTGAGCTCTCATCCCTTGGCGAGGCCGCGAAACTCCAATCCGCTGCCCTACGCGAGCGGGCTGGATTGCAGATTCCCGGGTCTACCCGCACCGAGGCGAGGGCCGCAGCAGAATGAGTGGAACGCCCTCCCCCGGCTTTGACCCCTCACCCTGGTTGGCGGCGAATGCGGCCTTGGCTGCGCGCATTGGAAAGGAGCGCAGTCATGGTGCTGGCTTATTAGGCATCCGAGGTTTGGATGTTGGCTCATCTTGGCCTAGGCAGACGATCACGGGCGATCGAGACGACGAGAGACGTCGGAGGCTTACCGCAATCGCGGTGCGTGGCGGACGCCAGCCAGAGGGCGGTTCTGCAGCGCTCTGTGGGATGGTGGGTAGTGGCGCCGGTGTTTCTGGATTGGCATTACCTCACGGTGCAGGTGCAGGCACCATTTCAACGGCGGCTCTCCTGTCTCAGGGGTATCAGCCGGCGGTCGTGAAGGTGGTCTCCTATGCGCATGGGGTGACGCGGGCGACAGCGTCCGCCCAATACATCGAACGGGACGAGGTCGAACTCGAGACGCATGCCGGTTTGCGTCTTCCGGACAAAGCCGCCGTTGCCGAGGAAATCAGAGCTTGGTCCTCGAGCTTCGAGAAGCGCTCACCCAGCCAGGATGTCGTGAATGTCCGTCTCCAGCTCAGTGGTTTGCGCGATACTCCCGAGGACCGGGAGCGGCTTGGTGTTGCGGTTGCCGCCGCCTTTGACGGGCATCGCCATGCTGTCCGGATTGATGCGCTCTCCAGTGGCCACCTTGAAGCGCGTGCCGCTGTCGTCATGGCTAGGACAATCTCGCCTGATGAGAATGCTGCCAATTGTAATGCACGCGCGAACGGTGAGACGCGCCCTACCCGCCCACCACGTATTCGCGTGATCGAGCAGCGTATGGGAACGACCGAAGACGCACCGATGCACAAGGTGTTCGACGCGCGATCCGAGGCAGCGATGAAAGCAAGGATCGAGACGGCAACGGGCTATCCCCAGCATGGGATCAGCATTGAGCCTGCAACGCCAGGCCATGGGCGGGACGCGCTCGGTCAGAGGCTCTCAACCCTCATCTCAAAGGCCCCTGCCCGCGACCAGTTGGGCAATCCGATCCGCAACGCCGAGGATATCCCGGACTTCACCCGAGACTGGAGCCGTCATCTGCGCTCACAGACCCCGCGCGACACCATGCATATGGTGGTTTCAGCTAAAGCGAACACCGATGTGAAGGCCTTCACAAACGCCGTCCGTTTGTTCCTTCACCAGCAGTTCTCCGACCATAAGTTCATGTTCGGCGTGCATACGGACAAAGTGAAAGCGGGGCATATTCACGCCCATGCGATTGTGGCGGTGAGAAGCGACAGTGGGACCAAGCTCCATCCCGGCCCAAATGATCTCGCGCAATGGCGGGTCAACTACGCGGCCCATGCCCGCGAGCACGGCCTTGAGGTCGTGGCGACGCGCGCGGCGGAACAGGCGTCATCCCGCTCCTATGGGCCTAAAGACAAGTCCATTGTTGATGTCGCGGCAAACCCGAGGCCGGCACGAAAAGAGCAGGACCGAGCCTATGCCAAGGATACCCGGAACGCCAACCTCATCCAGAACGCGCAGGAGCGGATCGAAGTGGCACGCGCCAACCCCATTCGCATTCCGATGACAGAGCGCGAGCGCGTCGGGGTGAAGGAGAGCCTCGAACACTGGCGGTCGGAGGCAAAGGCCAGCCCCGAGAACGAGATCGCGCGAGGAATGGTGCAACGCCTCACCGCAGCCCATGAGGCGGGGTCGCTTCTGAAGGAGCTAAAGCATGTTACGGGGCCAGAAAGCGAAGTGGTACGGCCTCGCATGGCCAGCCCGAGCCAGAAAGCTGCCAGTGAGCGCCCTGCCCACGTCATGACCCAGCTGCCTAAATCTGCCGCCGAGATGCAGGACGAACTCAGGAGCTTCAACCAAAAGGTCGCCGACGTCACTGCCCTACTTCCCGAAGGATCGCGCGCGAAGTTCGTCGAACGCGCAGGGACATATCTCGAGAAAATCGCCTCATGTGTCGACCAGCACTGGGCGGAAGAGGTCAGAGCACGAGGCGAACGCAATTCAACGAAACAGCCAGCCGCCATGGTTCACTACGGCCGCCCTCTATACAGCGAAAAAAAGCCACACGTATCGGGTATGACTAGGGAGAACCAGGATCCTAGAGGTGTAGTGAGATCGGTTTCTGTCAATTCACAGCAACATACTCCGCAGACTTCTAGCTTTGTCGATGACCCCCTTGTTCAACTAAAGCGCGAGCAAGCCGGTCTGCTCGAAAAACTGTCTAAAGAGTGCCGTAATAAGGATCAGGAACACGGCCAGGAGGCTGGCGGTTGATGCGACGATCTTTCCGTTTTGTAAGAAGACGTGAAGAAAAATTGGCTAGAGCTGCCACGGGTTAGAATTTTTCTGACGGACTCTGGACGGAGCAACGCCCAATGCAAGCGAGCATCCCTCACCGTTTCGTCGCGCTCGATGCCTGGCGCGGTGTTGCCGCTCTGCTCGTGGCTCTCTATCGGCTGGAGGCTGATGGTTGGCTCCATGCCCTGCCGTTCGTTCAGAATGCCTGGCTATTTGTCGATTTCTTCTTCGTCCTGTCGGGGTTCGTGATCGCTTTTGCCTATCTTGGAAAGTTGGGCACACCGCGTGAGACGCTTGTTTTTGTGGTCAGGCGCATTGGTCGAGTCTGGCCGCTTCATGTTGTCTTGCTCGGTGTGTTCGTTGCGCTCGAGCTCGCGCGCGGTCTTGCGGGGATCATTAGATCCTCTCCGACGAGTATTTTTGTCGAGCAGCGGGAACCAATCACCATCCTGTGGGATTTCCTGCTTGTTCAGGCGCTCGGTTTCACGGGTGTGACGCTCTGGAACACACCAGCCTGGTCGATATCAACCGAGTTCTGGACTTACATCGTTTTCGCCATTCTTTGCTTTGGCGGGCGTCGCTTCGTCGCTTTCGCTGCCGCAATATTGATAGTCGGCGGGCTAGCGGTCGTTGGTGCGTTCTCACCCAAGGGCATGGACACGACGTTTGATTTCGGCTTTGCCCGGTGTTTGGCGGGATTCTTCGCTGGTGTACTGACCTATTATGTCTGGCTGACGTGGTTCAAATCAAAGAACATCTCCCCGCTTTTGGCGACCACGCTGGAAATCGGCGCGATCATCGCGGCTCTGGTTTTCGTTTCATGGGCTGGCCGAACTTTGATGTCGCTGGCCGCTCCTTTCGTTTTCGCGGTGCTGGTTCTTGTCTTCGCCCTCCAATCCGGATGGATATCGGCTGTTCTCAGCGGCAAAGTCGGGCACCTGCTCGGCGACTTGTCCTACTCGATTTACATGACGGCTCTGCTCGTCAGCCTGCCTTTCAACCGCGTGCCTGTGCTGGCTGCTGATCGAGCCGGGCTAAACATCGCGCGTGAACATGTCGGGGCTGGCAATCCACACATGAACTATGATCTTGGCCACCTTCTCATCAATGATCTCTACACGCTCCTTTACCTGTTGGCGGTTATCGGCGTTTCGTGGGTCACATTCACATTTGTTGAGAAGCCAGGACGAGCCTGGTTCAACAGCAAGGTTGGATAGGTCGGTTGGCTGTCTCTGCGCTGTACGCTGGCCGCATTGCCAATGCTCAAGCGCCTATGCGGTTCGCGGTCCAAAAAGAATGATGGCGGCCCCGAGGATGCAGACCGCAGCACCGATCATGTCCCATTGATCCGGTATCGCGCCCTCGACCCAGCGAAGCCAGACCAGCGAGGCCGCGACGTAGATGCCGCCATAAGCGGCATAGGCCCTGCCCGCCGCCTCGGTCGGCACGAGCGTCAGCAGCCAGGCAAAAGCGACAAGCGCCACAATCCCGGGTGCGACCCAGAGCATTGATCGCCCATTGCGCAGCCAAGCCCAGAACGCGAAGCATCCCGCGAGCTCGGCAAAAGCCGCCGTGACATAGATGGCCCAGAGTTTCATGCCGTGAGAATGGCAGGGACAGGTGTGGGTGCCAAGTATGAGACGGCATATGATGGGAGACTGGCCTCTAAGCGCAGCCACTTCCGGTGAGTTTCGAACCCGGCCGCGACCTCAGACATCCAGATCACTCGTCACTTTGCGATCAGCCGCCGCATCTTCGCGAGAGCGGATGCTTCCTGCTCATGATAATCGATCAGGCCCATGAAACGGCCATTCCGATCCATCAGGAAGACAGAAGCCGTATGGTCGACCGTATAGCCACCCCCTTCAGAGGGAACCTTTTTTGCGTAGGCCTTGTAGGCCAGCACGGCTGCGTCGACCTGTTCCTGTGTGCCGGTAAGGCCCACGATTCTTGGATCAAAAGACTGCAGATAGAGCGCCAGCTGCTCGGGGGTATCGCGATCGGGGTCTGCGGTGATGAAGAGCACTTGGAGATCCCTTGCCTCCGCTCCAATTTTTTGCAACCGCGTCGTTGTTTCAAAAAGCGTTGTTGGGCAAACGTCCGGGCAATATGTGAAGCCAAAAAAAACAAGCATCGGTTTCCCGAGAAAGTCTTTATCCGTGACCGTCTTCCCGTGATGATTGACCAGCGTAAAGGGGCCGCCAATTTGAGGCAGACCTTTGATTTCAATGCCGCCATTTGTTGGGACTCGACCAGGGCCATCAACGCGCCACCAACCAAGCACGATTGCGGCGGTAAAGAAGATCAGGCCTGCCACCATTGCCCAGGCGGCATATCGAATGATTTTGAGTGTTTGCATGCGGCAGCCTCAATGCTGGTGGCCGCCGCTGGCTGAGCCCAGCGCGCCTATAGCGTCGACTTGAAATTCGATTTGCACAATGCCGGCCCTCTCGAAGATTAGAGTTCCAGCAACCTTCTCCCCTTGTCTAAGCTGCCTCTGAAGATCGAGGAACATGATATGAAATCCGCCGGGCTTCATCTCGATGCGTCCGCCGGCGGGCACCAAGATACCTGTTGGCAATCCGCGCATCCGCATGACGCCGTCCGTAAGGGACATTTCATGTAGTTCGACCTGCTTCGACGCTTCCATCGTGGCTGATATCAGCCGGTCCGGCTTATTGCCGAAGTTCTCTATTGTCACATAGCCGCCCGCGACTTTCGCTCCCGTAGGGGTAGCGCGCGCCCATGGATGGTCAATCATTATGTCACCAACGGTAAAGTCGTGAGCCATTGCAAGGTGAGGCAGAGCGACAGTCAAGAAAATGAACAGGATGGTGAACCTTCCGATCCATCCCCTTGAAATCGAGAAGTGTTTTCGGGAGCGCTCACAGGACTCTGGAGCGGACAAGAGGAATCGTGTCATTGGGCAGCCCTGATCTGAAATTCGCATATCAATCCGCGCAAAAGCGTTGAGCGGGGTTTGCCGACACAGCCTGAAGCCGTGTCGTTTGCGTGGTCAGATCAGGTTCGGTGGTGCGCGCTGCGCTTGTGGCCGGAGACCTCGCGGCTTTTGTATCGAGGCCGCTATAGGCTGAGCAAAGCCGGTGCTTTGAATGTCACCATCAAATGCGCCGAATAAGACTGCCATGGGCGGCAAAAATTGGGCGGCCGATTGAATGTCCCTGCCGCCCCAATTGCAACAGGCTGGCAGCTGCTCGCCATGATGAGCTGCTTTCGGAGCAGATTCGTTTTGAGAGTTGCGCTCGTCAGAACTCGCGCAAAAAACACCGAGACGATCGACGCTTTGGGCCTGTTTGGCCGCGTGCATGGTGCTCGCCGCCGCTCCGAGCGTGAGTTGAAACACCATGGAAATGGCGAGTATCGCGCATACTAAAGCGAAACTTGCTTGTTGGATCATTTTTTTGATCGTCATGAACCTGTCTCTACGACAGGATCGGACCAAGTCCAAGCCTCCACGCGTGGTATTCCTCTCGCTATGCTCCGAAGACGAAATCCACGAGCAGCTTGATATTCAACACCGCGATCACGATGCCGATCAGCAGCGCGAAACCGATGAGCCAGACAGGGGCGACGAGCGCACCCATCTTTTTCTTGTCCGCCGTGAACATGATCAAAGGGAAGACTGCGAACGAAAGCTGAAGCGAGAGCACCACCTGCGTCAGGATGAGCAGCTTCGCTGTCCCGCTGTCACCATACCAGATGGTAACCACCGCTGCAGGGACGATTGCGATAGCCCGCGTGATGAGACGCCGCAACCACGGTGGCAGCTTGATATCGAGGAAGCCCTCCATCACGATCTGCCCGGCGAGCGTCGCTGTGACGGTAGAGTTAATGCCGCAGCACAGAAGCGCGATACCGAACAGTGTCGGCGCGATTGCGAGGCCGAGCAACGGAGCGAGCAGTTTATGTGCTTCGCCAAGCTCAGCAACGCCGGTCTGCCCCGTCTTGTGGAAGGTTGAAGCTGCCAAGATGAGAATAGACGCGTTGATCAGCAGCGCAAACATCAGCGCGACTGTCGAGTCGATGGTTGCGAATTTTAGGGCTTCGCGCTTCTCCGGCAAGCTATCGCCATAGGCGCGGGTCTGCACAATTCCGGAATGCAGGTAGAGATTGTGCGGCATCACGGTCGCGCCGAGAATGCCGAGCGCGAGGTAGAGCATTTCGGGGTTCGTCACAATCTGGGTTGTTGGAGCGAACCCCTTGATGACGGCGCCCCAATCTGGATCTGCGAGTGCGATCTGTATCGCGAAGCACACCGCGATGACGCCGAGCAAGGTGATGATCAGCGCTTCGACCCAGCGGAAGCCAAGTTTTTGCAGATAGAGAATGAGGAAAACATCGAGCGCGGTGATGATCACGCCGATCTCAAGTGGAATGCCAAAAAGCAGGTTGAGGCCGATGGCGGTGCCGATGACTTCCGCGATGTCAGTGGCAATGATTGCGATTTCGGCCAGAAACCACAGGATCAGAGCAACCGGTTTTGGGAAGGCGTCACGACAGGCCTGCGCCAGATCGCGCCCGGAACCGATCGCGAGCCGCGCACAGAGTGCCTGAAGCACAATGGCCATGATGTTCGAGACCAGTGCCACGACCAGCAGAGTGTAGCCGAATTTCGAGCCGCCCGCGAGCGAGGTCGCCCAGTTGCCGGGGTCCATATAGCCGACCGCTACTAGATAACCGGGGCCAACGAAAGCAGCCATCCGGCGCCATGTCGGCCCTTTGGTTGTGATCGGGATCGAGCGATGGACGTCCGAAAGTGAAGCCTCACCACGGTCGCGGCGCCAACCTGCCGCGAATTCGCTTCGATCAACCATGACGACCCCTTATTGCAAATAATTTGCATTAACGATACGCTAGCGCGGCATAGTGTCACTGTCAACGTTATTGCAACTCATTCCGAACTTGAGCGCCATGACCCAGAAATCGCCCGGCCTTGTCGAACTGTGCAAAGCCAAGGGGCGCCGGATTACCGGCCAGAGAAAAATCATCGCCGACGTTATTTCATCGGCCCATGATCACCCGGATGTGCCCGAGATCCATCGGCGCGCGATGCGCAAGGACGAGAAGATCTCACTTTCGACCGTGTATCGAACGCTGAAGATTTTCGCTGAGATTGGCCTGATCGAGCAGCACAGCTTTGAAGGCGGGCCGTTCCGTGTGGAGCGCGCCGAGGGCCCCCATCACGATCATCTTATCGATACCACCAACGGCCGTGTCATCGAGTTTCGTTCGGAAGAAATCGAGAGATTGCAGACTGAAATCGCTGAAAAGCTGGGTTATGAACTCACCGGGCACCGTTTGGAGCTTTATGGGCGACCGAAAGCCAAATGATGGCACCCTACCCTGCCAACGAGCGCCAACCCTTTCTCACTCGAGCGCAGTGAAGGGATCGAGCAATGCGGCATCCGGACGGCTGATTTCCACGCGCCCAGAGGTCATTGCCTGCAAGCGCTCCGGTCCCAACGATTTGAGAAGAGACCGGAAACTTGGGTGCATCCCGCCATCGACGTGAGCAAGGCTCAGTGCAGGGACTCCCTTGGTCACAAGTTCAGCAAGCCGTTTTTCATCTTGAGCCTTCTTGTCCGCGACCGCTGCGGCAATCGCCGGATCTTCTTCATAGGGCGGACACGCAGCGCCCGGAATGAATGGTCCAGCACCCTCCTTGGGATCGAAGACATAGCGTCGACCACAAGCGGCAACGCGGGGTGCCTGCTTTGTCGCCTCAAAATGGTCCGAGCCCTCCTTGAGGTTCCGCCAAAAGGCGATATTTGCGTTATTTCGGTGTTTTGCCATGTTTTCCGGAGTCATCCGGAAGGGCAATGCCTGGACCTGAAAACTCTTTTGGCCACCCGAAAACGCCTCGCGCGCCAGCGCGTAGATTTCCGCTACGCCATTATCGGTCATGGCAAAGCAGCCGGAAGAGGTGCATGCGCCATGCACCATCAAGGCCGAGCCTGTGTACCCGAGCGAACGTTCGAGCGCGTTGGGGTAACCAAGGTTGAATGAGAGATAAAACTGAGAACGCGGGTTCATCAGCTCGGGCGCGACAGAATAGAACCCCTCGGGGGCCTGCCTGTCACCTTCGCGCCTTTTCGGGCCGAGTTGGCCGGACCATCGACACATCGGATAGGTTTTCAGGAGCGCGTATTTTCCGGAATGGTCGCGTTTCCAGACCTCGAGCTCGCTCTCTTTTTTGAATATTCGCACCAGGATTGGGTCTGCGGCGCTCATTCCTTTTTCGGACATGCTCGACATGAGATGCGGTGGAATGGGCTGCAAATGCTTGTTGTCCATTTCGGTAGTCAAGCAGCCAGAAAGCAGCAGGGCAGCCGCAACGAGTGTCGCAGCAAAGCCTTTCCGGTTTTTTAGAGAACTGAAATTCATGGTGGATGTCTAGCTCATCTATGCCTGACAGGCCATGAAGAAACAGCCTGAATGGACTCCTAAAGGCCGAACGACGCCCGGGTTCAAGGTCGAAATGCCGAGCTCGCGGAATTTTGATGTTTTGATGGGCCATTGCATCAACCTCCTCTTGAACCTCAAGTGGCTACAGCAATTACAAGAGGCTGAAACGATGGAGTCATGCATGGATCGCCGACATTTTTTGCCAACTCTCGCGGCGGTTTCGCTGCTTGCAGTGCCATCTCTCGGGCTAGCGCAGACGACACCGTCAATCGCATCGCGACTCGTGGAGCCGACCGATCTTCCTGACAAGGTCTTCGGGAATGTCGAAGCTCCCGTGACCATTGTCGAATACGCCTCGATCACATGCCACCATTGCATGCGGTTTCATACCGAGACTTGGCCTGCGTTGAAGCAGAAATACATCGATACCGGGAAAGTCCGGTTCATCATGCGTGAATTTCCGCTCGATCAGCTTGCCACCGCAGGCTTCATGCTTGCGAGATGCTCGGGGGAACAAAGGTGGTATCCGACGCTCGATCTTCTCTATCGAACCAAGGAAACGTGGGGGCATGCAGAAAAACCAGTGGAAGCTCTGCTGAGTACGGTTCGCTTTGCCGGATTTACGAAAGAGACCTTCGAAGCCTGCCTCAGCGATGAAAAACTCCACAAGGGCATCATGTCGACCGCGCAACGCGCAACCAAAGAGTTCGGAGTGAACTCAACGCCAACGTTCTTTATCAACGGGCAGAAGCATACGGGCGCGCTGACACTCGATCAATTTGACAAGGTCCTGTCGCCGCTACTGGCACCCAAACCGTAGGATTCAGCGGATGCCAGCAGTTGCGATATCAGGCCGTCCCAACGTGCGCCCCAACTCGACCCAAGTGTTCGAATCAACAGGCGATTGACGCTTGATGAAGGTCAATTCGCTTTTTGACCACGGCAGGATTTGATCGGTCTGATTATCCAGCACAAATTCGCCGCGGTCAGTGACCACCGTTAGGACCGCGTGTCCATTGCCCTCCTTGTCCAGAACGACGGTGATCAACAAAGTTGAGGCGGGCCAGCCGCGCCGGACCAATTCCCGACGCTTTTCGAGAACGTAGTCCTCGCAATCGCCTTTGCCTGTTTTGGCGTAGGTCCAGTATTCCATCAGGCCGTATTGCTCCTGGTCCGTGATCGCAATGATCGAACGGTTGAAGCGCTGGTTGATGTTGACCAGTTCACGCCAATTGGTTTCTGTCAGAATCACCTTTTTTATTGCAGCCTGACCCGTACGACACTCTCCGGGATTTTCTCCGCAGAACTGTGTCCAGCCGATCGGCGGAGCTGTCCGCTGACCGGAATGCAAATGGGCGAGGTCTGTCTGGCTGTCCGCCAAAGCGGAACCGAAAAGCCCGAAGGCACCGATGAAACCGAGGATGGAGACCAGCTGCTTGCCAAAGTGACGCATTGTCGTGACGCTTTTCGTTGTTGTCCCTGCTATGGAGGCAACATACGAAACACACGTTCAATTCACGCAAAATTTGAGTGTTCATTTTGTACGAATGAAGCAAGCTTCTGTTTACTTAGATTATATTGACGATTTCGATCATCTGAGCTTAGGTAAGTGACCGGGTTGTTAATGAGGAGTTCACCAACTCACTTGGGAGCGGGTTCGCTTTTCAGGAAGCCGAGCGCAGCGAGAAATCCTGTCAGGCCCGTGAAAAAATGCGGCGCCCAATAGCCCAGCGGTTTCACAAAATCCGGCGAGAACCCCGCCAATAGCAGTGGACGCACGAAAAAATACCCCAGGAGGAAGCCAAGCAAGGCTCCGACCGCTCCATAGACCGACGCAATCCCTATCCGCCCGGCGATCTGCCACGGTGTCATGATTGTCTCGGTCCTTCCGTCGGAGCGCTTGCGGATGGCGTCGTCTCCGCAACGGGTGCGGGAAGCACGGCAGCCAGGAAGATGAGGAGTGCTCCCCCGACAATCACGACATCCGCCATGTTGAAGGTCGGCCAGTGCCAATTGGCCCAGTGAAAATCGAGGAAGTCCGTCACGGCTCCCTGCCGCCAACGGTCAATCGCATTTCCAAGCGCGCCGCCAGCGATCATCGCGAGGCCGATGCGTTCAACCCTGCTGTTCGTCAATGCGGCCCAGATCACGAGCCCGATAATCATCGTTGCCTTGACCGCGGCAAGCACACCGGGCCATTCCGCAAGTGTATCCTTGAAAAATCCGAAGCTGACGCCGGTGTTGAAGCCCAGTGTCAGGTTAAAGAACGACGTCACGGGGATCACGCGCGCTGGCACCATCACCTGTTCGAGGATGATCCATTTGCTGATCTGGTCGATCATGAAAAAAGCCAAGAGGAGCGCAGCAATCTGCAAGAGCCTTGCGGTCAGTCGTTTCTCGAGGGTCATTCCGGGATTTGCCATTTTACGTCTGAATGCGCATCGCATATCGCCAAGCCAAGAGCGTCATGCCCACAAAAAGCACGAGTGCGAGAACGCTGTAGAACCCCCAATTGGACGCAACGGCTTGCTCGATTGTGCTGCCGAACAAGTAGCCGACCCCGACAAGGAGTATCGCCCACACTGCGGCTGACGAAGCATTGAGAAACGTGAAACTGCGCCAGCGGATGTTTGTCAGGCCAAGCGGCAGCGCGCCGATCGTGCGCATGCCCTTGGGATATCGATAGAGAAAGATGTAGGCTGAGCCGTAGCGCTCGAGCAAATGCTTGCCGGTCTCGACCAGGCGGTTGATCCTGGGGTATTTCTCAAAGACGCCATTGCCAAAGCGCCTGGAAATCCAGAATCGGGCTTCATCTCCGAGATAGCCGCCCATGAAGGTCGCGGCACTGACGGTCGCGAGATCGAGGTTTCCGGTCTGTGCAGCAAAACCTGCAAACAGCGGAAGGGAGCCGCTTTTCAGCGCACAATAGGCGAAGAGGATCGCATAGACTGCAATTCCGTAGTCTCGAATAAATGCTTGAACCTGCTCCATCAGACGTTTCTCAGGCCGAACCATCGGCCGACTCGCCGACTATAGGCGAGATAAGGTTCGCCCAACGTTGCTGTGAGAACGCGCTCTTCGATCTTGACCTGAAGCCGGATTGCGACAACGAGGGCAAGGGTCAGCGCCGCCTGAAAGAGGTCGGGGAAGACAAGCAGAAGCCCGACGAACAGGATGATCTGCCCGACGAAAACCGGATTGCGCGAAAGCGCGAACGGCCCGGTATCGACGATGGCTCCGGTTTCGCCCTCGGCAGCACCGATGCGCCACGATGCACCCATGTGCATTTGTGAAGTGGCGGCAATCATGGCGCCGATGGCAACAAGCAGATGGCCGATGATATCGCCGGCTACCCCGTCAAGTGCTGAGAAAACCGGGTCGCGCAAGAGAGGGCCGCCAGCAAGCGCCCGGATAAGCGGCAGGATTGCAGCGCCTGCAAAGGCAATCCGGAACAGCCATGCTGGAAGGGTTTGCGGCTCCTTGCCCTTGCTGAACAGCCAGACCGAGCGCCCCGCTTCCCGAGCCGCCATGGCGCTCAGGCCGAAGAAGCTCACGAGATAGACGCAGAACAGGAGATAGCTGACGGCTTCCATCGCGATCATGGCAGGGCTCCTCTTCTGCGATCAGCCGCGCACATCGGGATTGAACGAGAGGAGGCGCAGCGCGTTCAGCGTCACGATCACGGTTGCACCGGTGTCGGCGAGGATCGCAATCCAGAGGCCCGTGATGCCGAAGACGCTGGTCACCAGAAAGACGGCCTTGAGTCCCAAAGCGATCCAGATGTTCTGGTGAATGTTTGCCATCGCGGCCCGGGCCAGCCGGATCAGGCGCGGAACATCGCTCACACGGCTGCGCAGCAGCGCGGCATCGGCCGTCTCCAGCGCGACATCCGTCCCCGAGCCCATGGCGACACCAACTGAGGCAGCGGCGAGCGCGGGCGCATCGTTAATGCCATCACCGACCATCATCACGCCATCCTCGGCGGCCAGTGATTTAATCGCTTTGACCTTGTCGTCCGGCATGAGTTCGGCCTCGTGTTCCATGCCGAGGCTGCCGGCAATTGCCGCGCCGGTGCGGGCATTGTCGCCGGTCAGCATCACCGAGCCAATGCCGAGCGCCTTGAGTTCTGCAATGGCGCTTTTCGCATCCTCGCGCGGCTCGTCTCGCAGCGCGAGAAGGCCAATGACGTTGCCTGCCTTGAACACAGCAGCTACTGTCTTGCCTTCAGCCTCAAGCGTCTCCGCTGCTGCTTTGACCTCAGTGGACAAAGCTCCGATTTCAGCCGCGAAACGCGGCGATCCGACAAAGATGGCTTCTCCGTCGATTTTGGCCTCGACCCCGCGTCCCACAATCGCGCGGGCATCCGTCGCCGAACGGGCTTTCACACCCCGCGCCTCGGCGACGTCAAGAATGGCTTCCGCCAAAGGATGGCTCGATCCGGTCTCGACTCCCGCAGCGAGTGCAAGCATCGCGCTCTCCTCGACCCCGAAGGCGCGGATATCGGTCACGACAGGCTTGCCGATGGTCAAGGTGCCCGTCTTGTCGAAGGCGACCGTCTTTACGCGGGCGAGGTTCTCGATGACAACGCCGCCCTTCATCAGAAGGCCACGGCGCGCGCCGGCCGAAAGGGCAGAGGCGATAGAGGCCGGCACGGAGATCACCAGCGCGCAAGGGCAGCCGATCAGCAGCAGCGCCAGCGCGCGATAAATCCAGGTGTTCCAATCGCCGCCAAGCGCGAGTGGCGGCACCAGCGCGACGAGGATCGCGAGACCGACAATCGCCGGCATGTAGATGCGGCTGAATCGGTCGATGAAGCGTTCAGTCGGCGCGCGGGCCTCCTGCGCTTCCTCGACCAGCCGAATGATACGGGCAATCGTGTTGTCTTCTGCCGCCTTTGTGACCTTCACCCTTATCACCGCCTCGCGGTTGATTGAGCCAGCGAAGACCGGTTCGCCAACGGTTTTCGTTTTCGGCACGGATTCTCCAGTGACCGGGGATTCGTCGATGCCGGAGGTGCCCACCGTGATCTCTCCATCGGCGGGGATACGGTCGCCGGGGCGCACGAGCAGCATTTGGCCGATTTCGAGCGTCGCCGCATCGACCTGACGTGTCGTGCCAGCCTCTTCGATTATCGCGGTCTTCGGCACGAGATCGCCGAGCGCCTTGATGCTCGCCCGCGCGCGGTTCGCCGCGACGCCTTCAAGCACCTCCCCAACTGCAAACAGGAAGACGACAAGCGCTGCTTCCTCGGCAGCCCCGATCACAAGCGCGCCGGCGGCAGCGATGGTCATCAGCATTTCGATAGTGAAAGGCATCCCGGCGCGAAGGGCCGCGAAAGCACGCCGCGCAACCGGAGCGACCCCGATCAGGCACGCGGCGATGAACGCCCAGTTGGCGATGCCGGGCACAATGAGTTTCGCCCCCCACGCGAGCGCCAAAAGCACACCGGTGCCGATCACCAGCCGGCCCTTGCCGGTCTGATACCAGCTCATGCCCTCCGGCGTGACCTCATGGACATGCCCCGGGAGACCGTGACCCGGATCTTCATCGACCGTTGATTTGGCCACTACCGAAGTGACCTTCCCGCGATCATTTCCTTTTAGATCGTGGGCATGCGGATGCTTATGGTCGTGATCGTGCCCGTGTTTATGATCCTTGTCGGCGTGAGCGCCGTGATCATGACCGCAGCCGCAGGAGGTATCCTCCTTGGCTGGCGCGCGGAGAGCCTTGTCAATCACGGCCACGGAATAGCCCAGCCCGGAAACCTGCTTTTCGATCGCCGCGCGTGACGTCTGGCTCTCATCAAGCGAAAGGGTGAGCGTCTCGGTCATCACGGAGAGCTTCACCTCCGAGACGCCGGGGAGGCGCTCGACCGCTCCCCGGATTTTGGATGCACAGCTTGCGCAATCCATGCCGCCGACCTTCCAGGACAGTTGCAAGGCGGGTTCAGTGGATGATGCGTTCGTCATGGCGCGGCCCTTGATTTCAACTCAGGACGCTTTGCATACAAGCTATAGCCACTATAGGATCAAGAGATTTATTGCATGGAAAATTGAAAAGAGAAGCGCTGCGGCAGGGGCGAGAAAAAGCGATATGCCGCATTCTCAGCGCGAGATCAGAGGCGGCATGGCTTCTGGTAGTTGAATGTTGATTTCGACAGCGGGATTTTTTACTTCGCGCTCTTTGAGCACGAGCTTGGGAAACAAAATCAGCAATACGACGACCAAGAACTGAATACCAATAAACGGCACCGCCCCCCAATAGATCGAGGCCGTGGAAATCGAGCGGGGCGCGACGCTTCTCAGATTGTAAAGTGCCAACCCGAAAGGCGGATGCATGAACGACGTCTGGAGGTTGACGGCGATGATCACGGACAACCAGACCATGTCGATACCAAGCCGATTGGCAACAGGAGCGATCAGCGGCAGGACGATGAAGGCAATCTCGAAGAAATCGAGAAAGAAAGCCAGGACGAGCAAAAGGAGATTGATCAGAACGACAAAGCCCACCCTGTCCTGCGGCAACAGGGAAAGCAGGTTCTCGACCCAAAGATGACCATCAAATCCTCGAAAAACCAACGTGAAGAAAGATGCGCCAATCAGCAGGAAAATAATGCAGGCGCATAAGATGCCGGTAGCATCCATGGCTGCTTTCAGTCTCGCCGGGGTCAGCCGCCCCCGCATGAGCGCAAGCAGAAGCGTACCTGTAACGCCAATGGCTCCGCCTTCGCTGGGCGTGGCTATGCCAAAACTAATGGAGGCAAGAACAAGCCCAACAAGCCCGACCGGCAATCCCATTGAAACCAACAGATCTCGCCAGAGCGGAATTTTCTCATGCTGGGGATCGCTCATGCTTGCAATCGCTGGTGCCAAGCTTGGATTGTGCCATGTCCTCGCAAATATATAGAATACATACAGGGAAATCAGCATGAGGCTTGGAATGACGGCACCATGAAAAATTGCCTGCAAGGAGACTTCCATCTGCTCAGCAAGTATAATCAATACAAGGCTCGGCGGAATGATTTGAGCCAAAGTCCCAGATGCCGCCGCAACACCGGTTGCGAGCGAGTGATTATAACCGGCCCGTACCATGACGGGGAGTGAGATCAATCCGATGGCGACGACGGAGGCGGATACGAAACCGGTCATGCTCGACAACAGCGCTCCGACGAGAATTGTGCCGTATGCAATCCCCCCGGATAACCGGCTGAACAACCGGCCAAGCGCCGCGAACATATCTTCGGCAATCGCCGTGCGTTCAAGAAGGACGCCCATGAAGATGAACATTGGGATCGCGAGTAGGTTGTCATTGCCGAAAATTCCCTGAAGGCGGAAAAGCATCGCCAGCAGAAAAGGCGGGTCAAAAGCGCCGGTTACGAGGCCGATAACCCCGAAAACGCATGCGATAGCTGCCAGCGAAAAGGCTACTGGATATCCCAGCAACAAAACCACCAGCAGGCATGCCAACATGGATGGCGCGATGACGCTATTCATTCGCAACGCTCCCCGATAGGAGCGAATTGTTCTGCTTCCGTTCGGCTATACCTGCGAGATGCGCAACGCAGCGAATGGCTTCCGATACACCCTGCAGCCCAAGCAATATGAAGCCCAGCGGTATGAAACCTTTCATGATCCAGGCCGGAATGTCGCTCATGCTGTCGCGTGTCGAGCGTGTTTCATTTCCCGATAGCGCGCTGAAAAATTCAGCGGAGCCGAACCACGCCATCAAGCCGCAAAGGGGAATGAGAACAAACAACGCTCCTGACAAATCCAACCATGCGAGGCCGCGACTGCCGAGCTGACCGGCAAAAATATCGATCCGCACATGTTCATTTCGCTGGAGTGTATAAGCTGCCATCAGAAGGATGACGGCCGCGAAGAAATGCCATTGAAGGTCGAAAGCGGATGGATAGGCGATGGAGAAAAATTTTCGGGCGATTGCATTGAAAGTGATGATCAACGCATTCGCGAGCAGTGCCCAACGAGCGATGGCGGCGATTGACCTGTTGAGCCTGTCAATTTCACCCGCCAGCTTCAGAAGCTGTTCCATGCCGCCATCCCCTGTAATTCTCGTTGAACCGCCCCGAAGTTGGAAATTTTGAGAGGTCGGCATGCGTGAATTGATTTCCGCAGAATATCCTGCAAGCTGACGTTGCTGTAGGTTCAAGAGGAAAATCATGTCTGGCGCAGGAAAAATGCGGATGCCTGTCGCGGAGCGAGCGATGCCGATCGGCGCACTAGCAGGGCAAACCGGCGTCAAAGTCGAGACGATCCGGTATTATGAGCAGGTTGGTCTTCTGCCAGAACCGGAGCGGTCGGAAGGCAATCAGCGGCGTTACGGCCGCCGTCACCGGGAGCGATTGGCCTTCATCAAGCATGCGCGCGACCTCGGGTTCACTGTCGAGAGTATCCGGGCGCTGCTCAAGCTCTCAGACAAACCTAACATGGCCTGCGACGATGCGCACGCCATCGCCAGTGCACATCTTGGCGATGTCCGCGACAAGATTGCGCGGTTACGCCTGCTCGAAGGCGAACTCCAGAGGATCGCGGCCTCCTGCCTCGGTGGTGTCAACGCCTGCGATTGCAAGATCATCGAGGCCCTCGCCGATCACGCCCGGTGCCATCATGATCATGGGCGGGTTGTCTAGGGAGGCTTTTCCGAAGGCATTTTTGTGGCACCCCCCTCCCCTTCATGATCCCGTAGATTGCGGGGATCACCACCAGCGTCAGGATGGTCGATGAGACCATGCCGCCGATCATGGGCACGGCGATGCGCTGCATGATTTCCGAGCCGGTACCGGTGCTCCAGAGGATCGGAATGAGCCCTGCCATGATGGCGATGACGGTCATCATCTTGGGCCTGACGCGCTCGACCGCGCCGACCATGATCGCGCGGTGGAGGTCATCGCGGGTGAATGGGCGACCTTCGGCGGCGCAGGCAACCTGCCCTTCCCTCAAGGCGTGATCGAGGTAGATCAGCATGATGACGCCGGTTTCCGCCGCGACACCCGCCAGCGCGATGAAACCGACTGCTACGGCCACGGACATGTTGAACCCCATCCACCACATCAACCACAACCCGCCGATGAGCGCGAACGGCAGCGAGAGCATGACGATGAGGGTTTCCGTGAGCGCCCGGAAGTTGAGATAGAGCAGCAGGAAGATGATCATCAGCGTCAACGGCACGACGATTTTGAGCCGCGCCTCGGCGCGTTCGAGATACTCAAACTGTCCGCTCCACTGGATGTAGGTTCCGGGCGGGAATGTAACCTCCTTCGCTACGGCCTCCCGCGCCTCCGCGACATAACCGCCGAGATCGCGCCCGGCCATGTCGACGAAGATATAAACCGCGAGCTGGCCGTTCTCCGTGCGGATCGAGGTCGCGCCGCGCATGAGCTTGACCTCCGCGACCGCCCCCAAGGGTACGAAGCCGCCTTTGGGCAGCGGCACCTGAACCTCGGTTGCGATCGCCTCCGGGCTTGAGCGCAGATCACGGGGATAGCGGATGTTGACGCTGTAACGCTCACGCCCCTCGACGGTGCTGGTGACGCTCTCGCCACCAAGCGCCGAGGCGATCACATCCTGCACGTCGCCGATCACGAGGCCGTAGCGGCCGAGTTCGACGCGATCCGGCACGATATCGAGATAATAGCCGCCGATGACCCGTTCGGCATAGGCGCTCGATGTGCCGGGAACCGCCTTCACCACGGCCTCGACCTGCCGTGACAGTGCTTCGATCTCGCCAAGATCAGGGCCGAACACCTTGATGCCTACAGGCGTGCGGATGCCGGTTGCCAGCATGTCGATGCGGGCGCGAATCGGCATGGTCCAGGCGTTGGAAACACCGGGGAATTGCAGCGCCTTGTCCATCTCGGCACGTAGGCTTTCCGTGGTGACGCCCAGTCGCCATTCCGCTTTGGGCTTGAGGTTGATGATCGTCTCGAACATCTCCAGCGGCGCGGGATCAGTTGCTGTGAGCGCCCTCCCTGCCTTGCCGAAGACAGAGGCGACCTCGGGGAAGGATTTGATGATGCGATCCTGTGTCGCCAGCAATTCACCCGCCTTGGTGACGGAGAGGCCCGGCAGGGTCGTCGGCATATACATCAGGGTGCCTTCATCAAGGCTCGGCATGAACTCCGAACCGATTTGCCGTGCTGGCCAGACGCTGGCGCCGAGAATGAGTAGCGCGACAATGATCGTCAGCCCCTTCGCCTTGAGCACGCCAGCGATCACCGGACGATAAATCCAGATCAGTAAGCGGTTGATCGGATTCCGGTGCTCAGGAACGATCATGCCGCGCACGAAGATCACCATCAGCGCGGGCACCAGCGTCAACGACAGGAACGCCGCCGCCGCCATCGCGAAGGTTTTGGTGAAGGCGAGCGGGCTGAACAGCCGCCCCTCCTGCGCCTCCAGCGTGAAGATCGGCAGGAATGACACGGTGATGATAAGCAGGCTGAAAAATAGCGCCGGCCCGACCTCGCTCGCGGCCTCGATCAGGATGTCGACACGGTTTTTATCAGGAGAAGCCCGTTCGAGATGCTTATGGGCGTTCTCGATCATCACGATGGCCGCGTCGATCATCGCACCGATGGCGATGGCGATGCCGCCAAGGCTCATAATGTTCGAACCGAGGCCCATCAGCTTCATCGCGGCAAAGCTCATGAGGATGCCTACCGGGAGCATCAGGATCGCGACCAGCGCACTCCTGAGATGGAGCAGAAACACCACGCAGACCAGCGCGACGATGGCCATTTCTTCGATCAGCGTCATTTTTAGGGTTTCGATCGCGCGGCCAATCAGCTCCGAGCGGTCATAGACGGGTATGATCTCCACGCCTTTGGGCAGGCTCGGCAGGATTTCGGCGAGGCGCGCCTTGGCGCTGGCGATTACCGAGAGCGCATTGGCGCCGAAGCGCTGGATGACGATGCCGCTGGCGACCTCACCCTCGCCGTTGAGTTCAGCGATGCCGCGCCTCTCGTCCGGCCCGAGTTCGACCCGCGCGACATCGCCGAGACGCAGCGCCACGCCCGCCTCGCTTTTCAGCGTGATGCTCTCGATATCCGCGATATTCCGGAGGTAGCCGCGCCCGCGCACCATGAACTCGAACTCGGAGAGTTCGACGCTGCGCCCGCCGATATCGGCATTGCTGGCCCGCAGCGCCTCGCGAATGCGCGAGACGGGAATGCCAAGCGCGCGCAACCGGATGGGATCGACGATGACATTATATTGTTTGACGAACCCGCCAACGGCAGCGACCTCCGCCACACCCTCGGCTTTGGCCGCTGCGAAACGCAGTTTCCAGTCCTGCAAGGAGCGGGTTTCGGTGAGGGACAGATCTTTCGCCAGCACTGCGTATTGGTAGACCCAGCCGACACCTGTTGCATCCGGTCCCAGCGTCGGCGTCACGCCGGCGGGGAGGCGTTTTATCGCAGTATTGAGGTATTCTAGCACGCGCGAACGCGCCCAATAGGGATCCGTGCCATCCTCGAAGATCACGTAGAGGAAGGAGACGCCGAAGAACGAGAATCCGCGTACAACGCGCGATTTGGGGACGGTGAGCATCGCGGTGCTCAGGGGATAGGTCACCTGATCCTCGACCACTTGAGGCCCCTGCCCGGCATATTCGGTGTAGACGATGACCTGCACATCCGAGAGATCGGGAATGGCGTCGAGCGGCAGGTTACGCAGAGCATAAAGCCCAGTAGCGACGGCGAAGACGGTGCCGATCAGCACCAGCATCAGGTTGCGCGAAGACCAGGAGATGAGCCTTGCAATCATGGCTGTTTCTCCATGTTCGCCTTCTCCGGCTTGTTCATTTCGTTGGCCATCGTCAGGCTCTGGAGCGCGGCTTTGAGGTTGCTTTCGGCGTCGATCAGGAAATTCGCGGATGTGACCACGCGATCCCCCTCCTCCACCCCGTCGAGGATGGCGACAAAGCCGTTGCCGCGCGGCCCCGTTTTGACCTCGCGCGGCTCGAAACGACCCTCATCGCGGTCGATCAGAACGATCTTGCGTGTGCCGCTGTCGATCACGGCGCTTTCCGGCACGGCGACGCGCTCGGCATTATCGCCAGCCGCGATCTCGACATTGACGAACATGTTCGGGAGCAACGCAAGATCGGGGTTGGCGATCTCGATCCTGATACGCGCCGTACGGGTTTCCACGTTAACCTGCGGGTAGATCAGGGAAATTTTACCCGAGAACGTCAGATCGGGACGATGCCGCACTCGGACCATTGCTTCCGCACCTGGGCGCAAGGAAGCGAGCCCAAGCTCTGGAACATCCGCGAGCACCCAGAGTTTTGTGGCATCGGCGATGCGGAACAGCGTCGTACCCGCCGCCATCTTCATGCCCTCGACGACATTGCGTTCGATCACAATCCCGTTGCGTGGGGCGCGCCAGACCATGTTTGCAGGAACTTTCCGGCTGCGTTCGATCTCGGCGATCTCCTCGGGGGGAACGCCGAGATTTTCGAGGCGCTTCCTCGCGCCACCCGCAGATATCCCTTGAGCATTGGCCCCGCGGGCATCCGTCGTCAGTTCGGTGATGAACTGCGCCGCCGCCGCCGCGATCTCGGTCGAGAACAGCGTCACCAGCGGCTGGTTCTTCGTGACAGCCTCGCCTGTTGTCACGCTCGCCACCTTCTCGACGAAGGTATCGACGCGGGCGGAAAGCACCGTGATTAACCGCTCGTCGAGTGCCACGATCCCCGGCGCGCGAAGCATCTGCGCGATCCTCTGGCGGGCGGCGGCAACCGAGCGCACGCCTGTGCGCTGCACCTTGCCGGGCGAGATTTTCACAATCCCGCTCTCATCCTCATCGCCCTCATAGACGGGGATGTAATCCATCCCCATCGAATCCTTCTTCGGCACCGGCGAGGTATCCGGCAGCCCCATCGGGTTGCGATAGAAGCGGATTTTTCCCGGTGTTTTGGCCGCATTCCCGGCTTCCGCCTTCACGGGGAGCGGATCGAAGCTGATCTCCTCGCTGGCGAAAACCGGAAGGAAAGCGCGGCCCTTTGCATTCTGCTTTGGCGATGAGGAATAGAACGGCCCATCCGGGTCGCGGTAATAGAGGATCGATCCCGTGGGAGCCGCTTTGCCTTGCTCGGGCACTTTCATGGATACGAATCGCGAATGGGTCGACAGCACGAGACCGTGCTGTCCAGCCCAATAGCCCCCAGTCCCCGCCGCAAGTAACGCGGCGAGGAGGAGACCCGATTTGACGGATCGTTTCATTTTATGGCCTTGAGAACGAGCTTGCTCTCGACCGTGCCAGTCTCACCCTGCACCTTCGAACCGAGCGAAAGCCGCCAGCCGCCTTCCATGGAAAGATTGGCCTTGAAGCGATAGGTGCCGGGTTCAGTCGAGGGCAGTGGCTCGATCTTCGAGGCCATCATCTCCATGCCGTCCGGCGCCATGTCGATGCGGGTCGCGAAGATCACTGCATCGGGCACCGGCTTGCCGGAGCGTTTGTCGATCAGTTTCACCGCGATGACAGCACCATCGCCCTGTTTGATCGCGGTCTCGACGAGGCGGAACTCATAGTCTTTGGGATCGGCTTTCGCCGCATGGAAGGGAAGCGTGGACAGGAGAAGGGTCAGCGTCGCCGGCAAGATGCGCCAGGAAATGGCGCGCCTGTTGTGATGGGTTTTCATGGGTAGTCTCGTGAATTTCAGGACAAGCTGCTGATGCAGCAAGAACCGTGGCTGCAAACCATGAGTGATCACCTGCGCCGGGAAGCCGGAGCAGCGTGTGCCAGCACATCAAGCGCTGGCAATGTCCTAAATTCGGGGTGGTGGTGCCGACGGCCTGATCGTCCGGGCGTCGATGCTCTCATCCGGCGAGAGCCGGTGAGAGGTTGGAACCGCGTCGATATATGCCATGCGAACCGCAGCCGCAGGCGCGACGGGGAAGCACTTCGCCATGCACAAGGCGAGATAGGGGCAACTCTTCTGGCAATCCGGCATCACCGGATCGCCGGGTGGGCAGCAATCCATCGGCTCCATCATGCTGGCCGCGTCAACCGGCATCCCTCCCCGTGCCGTCGCAGGCAAGGGCGCAACAACCAGCGCGACGATCGCAAGGATCGCCAGCAGTCGCGGAAGGAGCAAAGTGCGGACCATGATTCAGAATCGCATGTTTCGGTGGTCCTGCCTAGTGGATGCGTCTTCACACTTGCCTGATCCAGGCATTGCGGTTTCCACCAGTTTAACCGGAAGGCGAACGGAAACCCGCAGGCCGCCACGCTGCCGGTTGTGAAGCGATATCGTTCCGCCATGCTCGACAATGATGGATTTGGCGATTGTCAGTCCGAGACCGGTGCCACCCGTCTGTCGGCTTCTCGAATTCTCGATGCGGTAGAACGGTTCGAAGACCCGTTCGAATTCAGCATCAGGGATGCCCGGCCCGTCGTCGAGTACCTCGACGAGAACCTGTGCTCCATCAGGCTTGATATGAACCGTGGCCGTGTTTCCGTACTTCAGGGCATTGCCGATGATATTCCACATCGCCCGCTTCATGGCGACAGGTTTTCCCAGCACCGGCGCGTGCTCGATTCCTTTCAGGGTGATCGGCTGCCCGCGATCCGCCTCTCCATCCACGATTGTTCTGAGCATGGTCGCGAGATCGAAGGCCTTCGGGGGTTCCTTGGCTACGCCCACGCTGAGATATTCGAGGGTGGAGTTGATCATCATCTCCATTTCGGAGAGATCATCATCGATGAGGTTGCGAGTCGATTCGTCGTCGAGCATCTCCGAGCGAAGCCGTAGCCGTGTGATGGGTGTTCTGAGATCGTGGCTGACGGCGGCGAGCGCCATTGTGCGTTCGGAGACAAGACGCCGTACGCGATCGCCCATCGTGTTAAAGGCCTTTGCCGCCCGTCGCACCTCAGCTGGGCCAAGTTCTGAAACCGGTTCGCGGGCCTCGTCGAGACTAAACCGTTCCGCGGCAATCGCGAGATCGCGTAGGGGTCGCGTTACCCACCGGAGCAACAGGATTGCGATCAAAATAATGAGTGAGCCAACAATCGCAGCGATGGCGAGGATATTCCCAGCCATGTGATGGGCTGTGCCAAAGGTGGGCGAAGCAAAGTTCAGCCAAGTTCCGTCATCGAGCTTCACAGACACTAGCAGCATGTGCTTGTAAGCATCTCCTTCACCGGCATTGAGTGCTCCATCATCCGCATAGCCGACCCGGAAAGATTCCGTTCCAAACTCGGGCACGAGTTCCCTCAGTCGGACCTCCATCGCGCGTGATCTTTCGGTGACGGGCGCATTGCCCAGCACAAGGCTGACCTTGCTCCAGTGAACTTCCAAAGAGGCCGTCGCCAGAGCGTGGGCCGCTCTATCGCGCTCGATTTCATCAGGAATGGCACTGACTGCTCTCTTGATTGAGACAATTCGTTCAGCGAGTCCCTTGTCGCGGGCCGTCGTTGCGAGGCCTTCCGCACCGACCCGATAGACCCAGTAGCCGACAAGGCTCATGGCAACCAGGGCGCCAATCAGGATCATGACGGCCCGCATGACGATGGTGTCGGGCAGCAAACGTAACGGTTGCGTCTTCATCCAAACGTTACCTTGGGGACGAAAATGTAACCGGCGCCACGAATGGTCTTGATGATTTGACCGGTTGTTTCCGATGTCTCGAGCTTTCGCCGCAGGCGGCTTATTTGCACGTCGATCGTTCGATCAAAAGGATCGCTGGTTCTTGTCTTTGCGAGTTCCATCAACATTTCGCGGGAGAGGACGCGATTGGCATGTTCCAGGAACGCGACAAGCAGGTTGTATTCTCCTGTAGAGAGATCGATCAAAACGCCCTCGGGCGTAGTGAGTTCCCGACGCAGGGTGTCAAGGTTCCAACCGTCAAACAGAATGCGGCCTTTTGAAACTATTTCAATCGTTTGGCCTGCTCCACGTGACCGTCGGAGTACAGATCGAAGCCGGGCCAACAGCTCTCGCGGTGAAAACGGCTTGGTTATGTAGTCGTCTGCTCCGCCCTCAAGTCCAGAAACCCGAATGTCCTCCTCAGAACGCGCCGTGAGCAAGATGACGGGCACAGGGGAAGCCTCTCGAATTTGGCGACAGGCTTCGATTCCAGTGGTGCCGGGTAGCATGACATCAAGGATGATGGCATCAATCGTAAATCGTCTAAGGGATTCCAGGACGCCGAGAGCATCCCCGCTCGAATGAACGTGGTACCCATGGCGCTGGAGAAATTTCGTAATCAGCAGCCGAATTTCCGAGTCATCATCGACAACCAGAATGTTTCCGTGATCACTTGGTGATGCTGTCGCGGCTTTTTCCATAAGTACACCGAATGCACCACCCTGCCGAATGGAGCCTTGCTTCAATCGGCAGGGCGCTTTGGTTTATTTGCCAGATTGCCCTGACCGTGCCGGATCTGTCGAAGTGCTATTCTGAGCCGGGACGATCGTGACGCTGCGGCGCTCCAACTCGATCTTCCCTTTCAGCTGTTGCCCGAGAGCGATGAATTCAGCCGGCGTGGTGAAATACGGGTCGTTCGGGTTGTCGAAAAGGATGCCGTTGTTGGCGGAAGCGACTCCGGTACCGAAAACCAATGTCACCACCACCATACCCAAGAGTTTGTTCATCTTGCTTTTCCTTCATGTCAATCGCCATCAGCGGCGATCCCTCTTCCGGAGGCCTTATCGCCACCTTCGAAGAGGATGAACACATTCTGTAACCCATTAATTTCAATGATTTTTCGAAATATTTCGCAACATTCACGGAAGCCGGATCGCAATAATTTGTAACAGACGGACTGCGCGACCTTTTGCTACCCAGCTTCCACAAACAGGGTGCTTCGGGACAGGCCAATGCGTCGATTATTACTGATTACATTCCTCTCATCGACGTTGGCTGCATGCGCCTCCGTACCAAATTATCTGGATCGACCATCAGATCCGTCGGTGAAGACAAAACCCGTAAAGTACAGCCCCGTGGCCGCCGAGACGAAGACCTATCGTCCCGTTGGGCCAAAGGGTTGGGAAGAGCTCAACCGTCGTGTGGCGCCAAGATCATGAATCTGTATTCGAACCTCAGTTTTGATGGCCGCAGCCTTCGGGGTCTCTCTCTTCGAGCCGGTTTGCTCGCGGGGGTAGCGTTGGTTTTGGCTGGCTGTGTTTCCACGCAACCTGACAATGGGCTCGGCATGCTCCAAGCGAGCGCCACTGCCGATCTTGGCAAACAAGTTGAGAAAATCAGGTCGGAAGAAGAGGCTGGCACCGCAAAATCGCGTGTCGATTCGCTGTTGAAGAAGCCCTTGAGTGCAGATGCGGCGGTTCAGATCGCATTCTGGAACAATCGCGGACTTCAAGCTGCATTTAATGAGCTTGGGATCGCTGATGCCCAAAGGATGCAGGCGAGTTTGCCGCCCAACCCTCGTATCGCAATCGCGCGGACGACAGCCCCGCTTGCTCTTGAAATTGAGCGGCAGATATCTGGATCGATCCTTGCGCTCGTAACACTGCCAGCCCGCGTCGAGATTGCGAACGACAGATTTCGAGTTGCGCAATTGCGCACATTGGAAAACATGCTGAAACTCGCAGCGGACACGCGCAGGCAGTACTACCGGGCTGTTGCAGCGAACCAGCAGGTTGCTGCTCTGGTCCAGGCAAAATCGACGGCAGAGGCAACGGCAGAGCTCTTCAAGCGCCTGGGCGAATCAGGCGGTGTCAACAAGCTCAATCAGGCCCGCGATTTCGTCTTTTACGCGGAAACCGGAGCTCAACTTGCCCAAGCTCGTATTCAACAGCGGGTGGAGCGCGAGAAACTGATCCGCCTGATGGGGCTGTGGGGCGAAGATCTCTCCGCACTCAAATTGCCCGGCGCTCTCCCAGCGATGCCTCGTCTTGCTACCTCTCGAGAGATTGAGGCCGAGGCGTTGAAGCGCCGCGTCGACCTCCAGATGGCGCGTGCAGACCTTGATGCGCTGGCGAAGTCTCTTGGGCTCACGCAAGCCACGCGTTTCGTCGCCGATATCGACCTTCTGGGTCGGCGGACCTACGACCGAGCCTTCAAGGCTGATGGTGATCGCGAACGCACAATCAGGCGTACGCTGGAACTCGAAATCGAAATCCCGCTCTTCGATTTTGGACAAGCAAGGGCTGCGCTGGCTGAAGAAACATACATGCAAGCTGCAAACAAGCTTGCAGAAAAGGCAATAAATATCCGTTCTGAAGCCCGCGAGGCCTATCAGGTATGGAGAGGAACCTATGATGTTTCTCGCCTTTACCAGAGCCAAGTTCTTCCGTTGCGCAAAATTATCCAAGAAGAGAGCTTGCTTCAATACAATGGCATGCTGATCGACGTGACGCAGCTCATTGCTGACGCCCGTGGTCGGATGATGTCACAAGTCGCAGCTGTCAATGCAAAGCGTGATTTCTTCATCGCTGATGTCGATTTCAAGCACGCGCTCATTGGCGGCGGTGTGTCGGGCGCAGCAGCAAGCGCAGGTGCTGCACCGCAGGGCGGCGGCGAGCCGGGTCATTGAGGAGAAATAGCATGGACGTCTCTCGTCGAAGTTTTGTCGGTGCATCGAGCCTCGTTCTCGCAGGTGCTGGGATGGTATCTGGGCGCTCGGCTTTCGCTGCCGTTCCGGAGGCGCCGACAACAAAAAGCCCAAAGACGCAGGCTCCGCTCCTCCCGACAACGGGACCGGATTATCAACCTGTGGCGACGTTGAATGGTTGGACGCTCCCTTGGCGGATGAATGGCGACTGGAAGGAATTCCATCTCGTAGCTGAACCCGTGGTGCGAGAAATTGCGCCAGGGATGAATGCCTATCTCTGGGGATACAACGGCCAATCACCTGGCCCGACCATTGAAGCGGTCGAAGGCGACAAGGTGCGCATTTACGTCACCAATAAACTGCCCGAGCACACTGCTGTCCACTGGCATGGTCAGCGTTTGCCGAACGGAATGGACGGCGTCGGTGGCCTCAATCAGCCGCACATCCCGCCAGGCAAGACCTTCGTCTACGAGTTCCTGCTCCGCCGCTCCGGAACTTACATGTACCACCCGCATTCGGACGAAATGGTCCAGATGGCGATGGGCATGATGGGCTTCTTCGTTGTGCATCCAAAGGACCCGGCATTTCGCCGCGTTGACCGCGATTTCGTCTTTCTTCTGAACGCCTTTGACATCGAGCCAGGCTCCTACGTGCCGAAGGTCAACACCATGCTCGATTTCAACATGTGGTGCTGGAATTCGCGGGCGTTCCCGGGGATCGATCCCTTCGTCGTCGGCAAGAATGACAAGGTCAGAATCCGCTTTGGCAACCTGACGATGACGAACCACCCGATCCATATGCATGGCTACGAATTCAAAGTGTCCTGCACGGACGGTGGCTGGGTCGATCCGGCGTCCGCCTGGGATGAAGTCTCGATCGATTGTGCCGTTGGTCAGATGCGAGCCTTTGATTTTGTCGCGGATGAGCTCGGGGATTGGGCCATTCATTGCCACAAATCACATCACACGATGAATGCGATGGGACATTCTGTGAAGACCTACATCGGCGTTAACAAGAAGGATCTGGCGGAGCGCATCCGCAAGATCGCGCCTGGCTATATGCCGATGGGCTCGAACGGCATGGGCGAGATGGGTTCCATGGAGATGCCCCTGCCCGACAATACGCTCCCCATGATGACCGGCTTCGCACAGTTCGGCCCCGTCGAAATGGGCGGCATGTTTTCAGTGGTGAAGGTTCGCGAAGGTCTCGCCAAGAACGACTACAAGGATCCCGGCTGGTTCAAGCATCCGGAAGGTACGGTTGCCTACGAATACAAAGGCAAGCTCGCCGCAGTCACACCATCTATATCACCTGGGCCGCAGTCCGCAGACTGGCGGGTGAAGGACCCCCGCAAGCCCGTCCTTGGTCCGGATGGCAATCCGCTTCCCGCGCCGAAAGGCGGCGGGCATTCGAACCACTAGCTTCACTTCGGAAAGGAAGAAAACGATGAAAAAATCAGCTCTCGTCGCGCTGGCTGTTTTCGCGCTCGGTCTATACCCAGCAATGGCGGGACCAGGGCAGGCTGGCCACGGTCACGCGGAAGAAACCGCATATGGCAAGCCGGGCGATCCCAAAAAACCGGCCAGGATTGTCAACATCCGGATGGGTGAGGGCGACGGCAAAATGTTTTTTTCGCCTCCTATCGTTGAAATAAAAAGGGGTGAGCAGGTTCGATTCAAGTTGCTGAACGGCGGCGAACTCGATCATGAGCTGGTGATTGCGACGCTTGAGGAAAATCTCAAGCACGCCATTGAGATGCAGAAAAATCCGGACATGGAACATGATGACCCGAACGCGAAGCGTCTCGCTCCCAAGAAAACCGGTGACATCGTGTGGCACTTCACCAAAGCCGGGGAGTTCGATTTTTCGTGCCTAATTCCCGGCCATCGGGAAGCGGGCATGACTGGCAAGATCATTGTGAAATGACAGGCCCCCAACCGTTCAGCTGCTGAAACCTGTGAAAGTGAAATCCATGAAAATGCATACTCTTTTCGGCGCAACCGCGCTTGTAATGCTGGTTTCCGCCGCTGAGGCGCAATCCATCAATGGCACCGTGAAAAAGATCGACGCCGAGCAAGGCAAGCTGACGATCGACCACGGTCCGATCAAAAATCTCGACATGGATTCGATGACGATGGTATTCCGCGCTAGCGATCCGGCAATGCTCAAGGGACTAAAGGCTGGCGACAAGATCAAGTTCGACGCTGACCGCGTCAACGGCCAAATCACAGTAACCAAGCTCCAAAAATCTAAGTGATTGCGCTTTGAACGAACAGACGCTGATCGAGGCGCCTCCTCCGGCCTCCCCGAGACGAGGTTGGATCGACCATGCGAAGGGCCTCTGCATCATCCTTGTCGTGATGATGCACACCACGCTCGGCGTTGAGAAAGAGATCGGGCAGACTGGGTTTCTCCATGCGATCGTCGCTTGGACTAAACCCTTCAGGATGCCCGATTTTTTCCTACTGTCTGGTTATCTTGCAGCAGGGATTGGATCCTTGCATTGGCGCAGCTTCGTTGATCGCAAGGTGCTGCGCTATGTATATTTTTACGTGCTCTGGCTGGCGATCTTGACAACTCTGAAAGCCGGCACGACCCCCCATTCGGGGCTTGCCAATCTTATCGTTTCCTTCGCGTTTGGGTTAATCGAACCGTTTGCTTCTCTTTGGTTCATCTACATTCTGCCGTTTTTCATGCTGGCGGCGAAACTGGCCGAAGGAAGGGGCGCTTATCTTATCGGGGTCGGCGCTATCCTCCTGCATCTCTGGGCTGCAGCGTACCCCTTCGGCGGCGCCTACGCTATGATCTCGCAAGCGACAACGTCGACGGCCATCAATAGCTTTGCGCTGTTTTTTGTTTTCTTTATCGCCGGATACCTCGGGCGTCACTCGATTGATGCTTTGCTGACAATGGCGGGACGTCGGCCATTCCTCTCGGTTGTGACGCTGGTAGTCTGGGTCGGCCTGCATTCCTACTTCTTGCACTTGGGCATAGCTGGCGTTCCTGGCCTCACCATTCTTTTTGGGTTGCTGGGTGGCCTTGCGGTCGCGCTTCTGGCTCTGCTGCTCAATCGGGCCAACGGCTTTGGTTGGCTCGCTTATTGCGGGCGGTATTCGCTGCCGATTTATTTGGCTTTCGTCATTCCGATGGCGGCAAGTCGCGAACTTCTGGCGCGGACAGATTTTGCAAATTACCCTGATCTTATGATGATCATCGTCCTTTTTATCGCACTTCTTGTTCCCCTCGTTCTCGAGCGTGCGGCGAGAGGCAGACGGCTTGGTTTTCTTTTCTCGCGGCCAGCTTGGGCGAGAGCGTTCATCACAAAGGAGGAAATCTGATGCGGCAGACATATTCCAGGGTGCACCAATTCCTCCACTGGGCCACCGTTGCTCTCTTTCTGGTACAACTCTGGACCTACCCCGCGATTGGTCGCACACACCATGCTCCGCATTACGGAGTGCCCATCGACCCATTTGATCTTCTGCTGCATAACATCCATGCAATCGCCGGTGGGATGATCCTGCTTTTTGCGCTGTTGCGGCTCTGGATTCGGTATCGATATCCGATCACGCCGCCGACTTTTCGGCACCCAATGTTCGCCGCTTTGTCGAAGATGGTGCATGTCGCACTTTATTCGACGCTGATCCTTCTGCCGATTACTGGATTGTTAAAAATGTACATTGTCTCTTCCGCTGGCCCGATTCACGTTCTGCTTACAAGAGCGCTCTATGCATTACTCATTATTCACTTGATCGGAGTTGTTATTCACGTTGTTCTGTGGCGGGATGGATTGTTGGCCCGTATGGGCGTCAAGCTGCCTTTCCAGCGCTGAATTCTGCCTGCCCATGAAATAATTTGTCACAAATTCAGTGCGCTGGATCAAGAACAGGGCCTCGGTAGCGACATTATTGTGATCTCCAGTCAGACAGCTAGATACGGAGGCCTCCATGTCAATTTCCCGCCGCTCTTTCCTTGCAAGCTCCGGCGCAGCCGCCCTTGTGACCCCCTGGACAAGCAACATCTTGCGAGCGGAAGCTCCGCTGCTCACCGTTGCCAGCCGCACGCTTGACGTGAAGGGCAAGGCAGCAAAGGTTTTCGGCATTGCCGGAGCGAACGGCAGACAGGGAATTTTGGCGAGCGAAGGCGACCGCTTTTCCGGTGCCATTCACAACGGTACCAGCGAGCCCTTGATCATGCATTGGCACGGGCAGGTTCATGCGGCTGCTGAACAGGACCGCTCTCGACCCGACGGCGGCGCACTCGCCGCAGGGAGGCACGACACTCACGATTTCATGCTCACGCCGGGAACGCACTGGATGCATTCGCACCAGCTCACCGAACAGCAGTTGCTCGCTGCGCCGATGATCACGCGGGAACGCAATGCTGGCGACGTGCAAGATGTCGTGCTGATGCTGCATGATTTCGCATTCCGCTCACCTGCCGAGATCCTCGCGGGTCTCGGTGGTTCAACTGCTCATGGGGGGCATGCAGGGGCACCAGCTTCCGCGCCGCGGGCATCCGGCCCGAGTGGCATGAACCATGGCGGGATGAACCATGGTCCTGGCTCCTCCGGGATGATGCCCGGCATGGGCATGATGCCGGGGATGGGCCAAGGCATGAAGATACATGCCAATGATGTAGCTTATGATGCCTATCTCGCGAACGACCGAACATTGGACGACCCGGAGGTGGTTCGGGTCGAAAAAGGTGGTCGTATTCGGCTTCGCGTGATCAATGCCGCCACCGCGACGGCTTTCTTTCTCGATACGGGTTTGGTGGAGGCGACCTGCATCGCCGTCGATGGGTCGCCCTGCCAGCCGCTCAAGGGGCGGCGTTTTCCGCTAGCCCAGGGGCAGCGCTTGGATCTCCTGCTTGCGCTTCCCGGCGACGGCGGGGCTTTCCCTATTCTCGCACAAGTCGAAGCCGATACGCGGCAGACCGGCGTTATTCTTGCCACGGCTGGCGCGACAATCACAAGAATCGGGGAGAATGCGCGCGAGGCCGCAACCAATGCGACGCTTGCGCTCGACGAACGTCTCCGGGCACTTGATCCCCTATCTCAACGCAAGCCGGACAGGACTTTCCACCTGATGCTCGGGGAGGAAGCCGGATATCGCTGGACCATCAATGGCAAGGTGCATGGCGAACATCAGCCGCTCGAAGCACGGCGTGGAGAGCGGATCGCAATCATGTTCATGAACCCGACCTCCATGATGCATCCCATGCACCTTCACGGGCACCATTTTCAGGTGGTCGGATCGCGTGCTGGCCAGTTCGCAGGGCCTGTCCGCGATACCGTGATCGTTCCGCCGCATACTCCCGTGATGGTCGCCTTCGATGCAGACAAGGCAGGTCGCTGGTATCTGCATTGCCATCACCTCTATCACATGGCGACCGGCATGATGACAGAGTTGTCCGTTGCTTGACGCTCGGCATTAAGGAGAACAACCATGATCTCTATGGGAAATAACGGGTATGGCTGGATGATGGGAGCCGGTTGGGGCATCGGTCATTGGCTGATGTTCGCCGTGATGGCTGCAGTGATTCTCTACCCCATCGGCCTGATACTTAAGCGGCTCGGGTTCTCGCCGTTCTGGTCGGTGTTGGCGCTTGTGCCGGGGGTCAACCTCATCGCGCTCTGGATTCTCGCCTTGACGAGTTCAACGAATGACAAATCGGAGATGGGCTCATGATCAGCCGCCGCCTGACCCTCGGGCTTCTTGCCTTTGTCGTCGCCAAGCCGCTCAAGGCAAATACGCGCCCCACGGTTGTCGTTCACCGCTCGCCGAGTTGCGGCTGCTGCGGTGCGTGGGCCAATTATCTGCGCCGTGGGGGCTTTCCGGTGACCATCATTGCCGAAGATGATCTCGCTCCGGTGAAGCTGCGCGCCGGCGTACCGGAACGCCTGCAATCCTGCCACACAGCTTTTATCGACGGCTATGTCGTGGAGGGTCATGTGCCAATCGAGGCCATCGAGAAAATGCTGCTGTCGAAGCCACCCATTCTTGGGATCGCCGTGCCAGACATGCCGGGCGGCTCTCCCGGCATGGAGGTTCTCGGGGCGAAACCGGATCCGTTCAAGGTCATGTCCTTTGCCAAGGGCGGCAATCAGGAAGTGTTTCTCGACTACCCGAGCGGGATTTCACTGCCTCGATAGCCTGGGGCGACGCGCGTCGTCGTGCCGCCGAGACCGTCAAGGATCGGGCATTCTGGTCGGGCATCGCCGTGGTAAGCGCCCAGGAGTTGCCGGAGCGTTCGGGCCATCGCCTGAAGCTCGGCGATCTTGGTCTCGATCTCATGGAGATGCCGGGCGGCAAGAGCGTGCACATCTCTGCTGGAGCGCGCCCTGTCGCGCCAGAGATCGAGCAATGCGCGGATTTCCTCCAGCGAGAATCCGAGATCGCGGGCGGAGCGGATGAAACGCAGTTCGTGGACATCGCGCTCGTCATAGTCGCGATAGCCATTGTCTCGGCGAGCACCATTCGCGATCAGTCCAATCGCCTCGTAGTGGCGGATCATCTTGGCGGAAACACCGCTCGTATTCGCTGCCGTTCCGATCTGCATGGGAATGCTCCTCAAACCGCTTGACCTTCCAATTATAGGAAGGTGCAGGCGCCATTCAAACAGTCATCTGGAGGCTTGCATGAGCAACATGGAACCTGAGCATAAACATACACCTGCCGGAAGCTGCTGCGGCGGTCATCAGCACACGCAACCGCCGAAGCCCGGCGCCTGTTGCGGTGGCCACGGCCACAAGCATGACCATGAGGGGCATGCCCATGGCAGCTTGAAAGACCCGGTCTGCGGCATGGATGTAGATCCGGCGACCGCGAAGCATCAGACGAAACATGCCGGTCGGAACTACTATTTCTGCTCCGCTGGCTGCCGCACCAAGTTCATCGGCGATCCCGAGCGCTACCTCGTGCCGAAAGCCGCGACGCCTGCCGTCGCGGCGCCGGAGGGCACGATCTATACCTGCCCGATGCACCCGGAAGTGCGGCAGGAAGGCCCGGGTTCCTGCCCGATCTGCGGCATGGCGCTTGAACCGGAAATGGTCAGCCTCGAGGATGCCCCCAATCCCGAACTCGCGGATATGACCCGCCGGTTCTGGATCGGCCTTGCGCTCACGCTTCCGGTATTCTTCCTTGAAATGGGCGCGCATCTCTTCGAGTTCCACGCGCTGATGGCGCCGAAGGTTTCCAACTGGGTGCAGCTCGTGCTCGCAACTCCGGTCGTGCTCTGGGCCGGCGCGCCCTTTTTTGAGCGCGGCTGGGCTTCACTCCGCACGCGCAATTTCAACATGTTCACGCTGATCGCGCTCGGCACCGGCGCCGCCTGGTTGTTCAGCATCGTCGCGACATTCGCGCCACAGCTTTTCCCCCCAGCCTTCCGCGGCTCTGACGGCTCTGTTGCCGTCTATTTCGAGGCGGCGGCGGTGATCACGGTTCTGGTGTTGCTTGGGCAGGTGCTGGAGCTGCGGGCACGCGAGCAAACCTCCGGCGCCATCAAGGCGCTTCTCGGTCTTGCGCCCAAGACCGCGCGGCGTATCAGCAAGGATGGCGTCGAGAGCGATGTTCCGCTTGAGCATGTCCACCTTGGCGATCGCCTGCGTGTTCGCCCCGGCGAGAAAATTCCCGTCGACGCTGTTGTTGCCGAGGGACGATCCAATGTCGATGAAGCCATGGTGACGGGCGAGCCGATCCCACTGCCCAAGCAAGCAGGCGACCGTGTAATCGGTGGTACGATCAACACGACCGGCGCGCTGGTCATCGAGGCGACTGCCATCGGCAGCGATACCGTGCTCGCGCGCATCGTCCAGCTTGTCGCGCAGGCGCAACGCTCGCGCGCACCGATCCAGCGTCTGGCGGATACCGTATCGGGCTGGTTCGTCCCAGCGGTGATGCTGGTCTCTGCCCTAGCCTTCGCTGCCTGGTATGTTTTGGGCCCTGCGCCGCAATTCTCTTACGCGCTTGTCGCGGCGGTCGCTGTGTTGATCATCGCCTGCCCCTGCGCGCTCGGCCTGGCAACGCCTATGTCGATTATGGTGGGCGTCGGCGCGGGCGCGCGGGCCGGTGTGCTCGTCAAGAGCGCCGAGGCGCTCGAACGGATGGAGAAGGTGGATATTCTCGTTGTCGACAAGACCGGCACCCTCACGGAAGGGCGCCCGAGCGTGACGGGGATCGAGGTGCGTGGCACGCTCGAAGATCGCGATCTTCTCCGCTTGGCGGCCTCGGTAGAAGCGCTCAGCGAGCATCCCCTGGCACATGCCGTAGTAGTGGAAGCAAAAAAGCGCGGGATCACACTTGAGCAGGTCGGGGAATTCGATTCACCCGTTGGCAAGGGTGTGCGCGGCCTCGTCGGAGGCCGCTTGGTTGCTATCGGTCAGGAACGCTTCCTCGGTGAACTCGGGATCGCGGTGCCTCCGGACAGCGCTTCCACTATGCGAGCGGAAGGTGCGACAGCGGTTTTCGTTGCGGTGGACGGTCGCTTCGAAGGCATCATCCGCATTGAGGACCCGATCAAAACGTCGACCGTGCCGGCGCTTCAGGCGCTGCGGGAGGCCGGCATCGAGATCATGATGCTCACGGGCGACGCGAAAGGAACGGCGGCAGCGATTGCCGGTCGCCTCGGCATCGCCCGCTTCGAGGCGGAGGTCACGCCCGAACGGAAGCAGCAGGTGGTGGCAGGCCTTCGCGCCGAAGGTCGGGTCGCCGCGATGGCGGGCGACGGCGTGAACGATGCGCCCGCACTCGCGGCGGCAGATGTCGGCATCGCTATGGGCAACGGTACCGATGTCGCTCTGGAAAGCGCGTCGGTCGCGCTGCTCAAGGGGGATCTCGGCGGCATCGTTCGGGCACGGCATCTTTCCGCTGCAACCATGAACAATATCCGGCAGAACCTGTTCTTCGCGTTCTTTTACAATGCCGCCGGTGTACCGGTCGCGGCTGGTATTCTTTATCCCGCATTCGGGATTTTGGTCTCGCCGATCATAGCCGCGGCAGCGATGGCGCTCTCCTCGGTCAGCGTGATCGGGAATGCGCTCCGCCTCCGGGCCTTGAAACTCTGAGCTTCAGGGCTGGGCCGCATAGCCCCTCAGCCGGACGTAGTGTTCGGTCTGCGCCGTGCTGAGGGCTGCCCGCGTGTCCAGATGGTAGCGCAGGTGCGCCGTCCGAAGGCGCCCTTGCGCTTCCGCCACGGTCATCGTTGCCTTCGCGAGTGAATCCAAGTCAACCTGCTTATCTTCAAACAACCGGTCGAGCGCGGTTTCCGCTGCGATAACCTCTTCGCCGATGGCGATGGTTTCCTGTTTCATCGCATGGATGAAACCCTGCATCTGGGTTCGCTGTTCGACAGACAGCACGAGCTCGTCCGCCAGCTCAAGTACGTGCATCGGGCCGGGATAGCCGTTGAGTTCGGCGGCAAGAGCCAGTCCCATGCCGCGCCCCGCTTTCAGATCAGCGATCTGGCTATCCGACAGCGCCTTGATGGCGCGGGTTTCTAATCCGGAATACGGCGAAGAAGCGGTTGGAGGATGGTGGCCCGCATGCTGCGCGAATGCATGTGTTGTCAGCACCAGCCAGCCAAGGGCCAGCGCTCCTCGGGCCGAACAAACTGACTTTTTCATAGAGATCTCCAGATTCTGTGGCGATCTCAATTGCATGATCGCTTGGCAGAGCACATGATTATGATCATGTCTGAACTCTTCCTCTGCCTCCGAGACTTGGCAACAGCAAGACGGCCACTCGCGCTTGGAGAACCGCTTTTCCGCGCGGGCGACTCTGTCGAACGGCTGTATCTTGTACTAACTGGCGAGATCGTCTTGGAACGTATGTCTGTCAGTGGAAGTCGCCTGATCCTGCAAAGAGCGAAGGCTGGCGATATCGTAGCAGAAGCTTCATGTTTTGCCCGAAGCTACCATTGTGACGCTCGATCAGAAGCAAAGTCGGAGGTTGCAAGTATTCCGCGCGCTCGTCTCGAGGTCGTTTTTCGTTCCAATTCCGGACTGGTGGCAATGTTTGCACAACATCTTGCGAAGGGACTCCAGCAAACCCGCATCCGGGCGGAGATCCTGTCGCTGCATAGGCTCAGCGATAAACTTGATGCTTGGCTTCTCTTTCACGATAGCGTGTTGCCCGACAAGGGTCGCTGGCTGACACTCGCGCATGAACTCGGGGTTACCCCTGAAGCGCTGTACCGAGAATTGGGGAAGCGCAGGAAGAAATCTCACGTCGTGCGAAGTGAAAGCGCATTTCGGGCTTGATACAATTCGCCCAGGAAATCGCTCAACATGACAGAGCTTGCGCTCTCTGCCGGTCGAAGAATAAGTGTTCGGAAATAGATGGCGGGTTCGAAGGGCCTGACCGCCAGTCCGGGTACCATGTTGTCCGCGACCGTCATCGGATTGCAGAGCCCAACGCCGACACCTTGAGCCGCGAGTATCGCTATAGACAGCGAGTAGGGCGTTTCGACTACAACACGGGGATAAACCCCGGCATCGGAGAAAGCCTTGTTCATGGCGACGCGAACTGTATCGTCAGGCGCGAGCGTCAGTAGTGGCACATCGCGCAGATCCGACGGTGCGATCGTCTTAAGCCGCGCGAGCGGATGCGCCTTTGGCATGACACAGACCGCACGCGGCGTCGTGAAGACACTGTGCAATACGCCGGATGTGTCGATTTCGTCGGCGGCCAGACCGATGTCCGCCCGCCCAGACGCCACGAGATCACGGACGATGTTGGAGGTGCGAACCTGGTACCCGACACGGACATCCGGGTGTTTCTTGGCGAAGGCTGCAATGGCGCGTGGCACGACCCCGTGACCGAGTGCCGACAGGCTTGCGATGTTCAAGGTGCCTTCGCCCACTTCCCTGATCTGTGCTGCGCGCTGCTTCAACCGGTCCAGCCCTGCGAAGCTCGCCCTGACGTCCTGGTGAAAGAGCTGGCCTTCCCGGGTTGGAGTCAGCCGGCCTTTGATGCGATCGAAAAGGCGAAAACCGACGTCATGCTCCAACGCAGCGAGCGAGCGGCTTACGGCAGGTTGTGAAATCCCGAGAAGCTCGGCGGCATTGCTGGCGCCGCCTGACTGCATGATCGCGCGGAAAACATCGATGTCACGGAGGTTCATGGCTATCCCATAACAAAAATGGATAGCCTTGGTAAGTCGCAGACATAGGCTGATATGAATTTTCGCCGTAGCATCCTCGTCATGACAGTGTTCAAGACCGACACCAACCACATTCGCCAGCCCGCGCGGAGCACATCTCCTTTCCGGTCACTAGGCGTTGCAATCGAACGGGCATCGACCGTTGTGTTCGATGATCTGGAAGCGTTCGAGCAGCGCAGCGAGCGTCTCTATGACGGTTTCAGCTATGGCCTCTACGGAACGCCGACCAGCCGTGCGCTCGAGGATCACATTGCTTTGCTGGAGGGCGGAACGCGGGCGCTCGTCACGCCATCTGGCCTTTCGGCGATCGTTGTGGCGACAATGGCCTGTGCCACCGCCGGCGACCGCGTCCTTCTGCCGGATACGCTTTACGGGCCAGCGAAAGACATGGCACACCAGATTCTCGCGCCGTTTGGCGTCGAAGTCGTCGTCTACGATCCGCGGCTCGATGCCGCGATCGAGAGCCACATCACGCCGCGGACGACGTTGATCTGGGTCGAATCTCCAGGATCGGCGACGCTTGAGGTGCAGGATATCTCAGCGATCGTCGCGGTCGCCAAGGCGAAGGGCATTCCGGTCGCCGCCGACAACACCTGGGCCTCGCACCTCCTCTACCGGCCGCTGGACCATGGCGTCGATATTGCGATGCAGGCACTTTCGAAGCATGCGAGCGGGCATGGCGACCTCTTGATGGGATCGCTAGCGGTGCGCGACGAAGCGCTGTTCCGGCGTCTGAAGGACAAGGCGCGATTGCTGGGTTACGGCGTTTCGCCAGACGATTGTGCGCTGTGCGAACGGGGCCTCAAGACGATGCCCGTGCGAATGCGTCAGTCGGCAGCCACGGCGGCTGAAGTTATTATCTGGCTCAAGGAACAGCCGCAGGTCGCTCGGGTGCTGCACCCGGCAGAGCCGGATCATCCTGGACACAAAGTATGGGAACGGGACTTCAAAGGCGCAGCTGGAGTCTTCGGCGTCGTTTTTAAGCCCTGTGGTCGCGATGCCCAGTCTGCCGCTCTTTCTGCTCTTCATGTCATCCAGATCGGCGCGAGCTGGGGCGGCGTCCATAGTCTCGTTGCACCAAGCGATCCGCGCAAGGGCCGACAGTTCTGCGACTGGCTGCCTGATGGGCCCTATTGGCGGTTGTCGATCGGCCTTGAGGACAGCGCCGACATCATCGCCGATCTTGCGAAGGCGTTCTCTGCGCTCGTCGCCCACGCGCCGCGGCAGACAAGCAATCAACTCGGCCATGCCGCGGAATGAAATACGAACGCAACAGAGGAGAAGCGACAATGAACAGGACCATGATCAAGATGGTGGCGGGCGGTGCCGCCGCCGCCATTCTGGCGCTGGCGACGCCAGAGACGGCTTCGGCGCAATCCATCGTCGATAAGGTTAGGCAGCGTGGCTACGTAAGCTGCGGCGCAAGCCAAGGCGTGCCCGGCCTGTCGCGGCCCGATGAGAAAGGCGTGTGGCTGGGCTTCGACTCGGATGTCTGCCGTGCTGTCGCGGTTGCGATGTTCGGCGACAAGGACAAGGCCCGTTTTGTGCCGCTCAATGCGGCTCAGCGCTTGCCTGCGGTCCAGACCGGCGAGATCGACGTCTTGTCACGCACGACGACATGGACCTTTTCCCGCGATATGGCTGTGCGCTTTGTCACGACCACCCTCTATGACAGTGATGCTGTGATGGTGCGCAAGAGCCTCAACGTGAAGTCGCCGAAGGACCTTGGTGGCATAACGGTCTGCCTGCAGGGCGGAGGCAGCTTGACGGAGCAGGCGCTCGACGGCGCGGAGGAGGAACACAAGATCAAGATCAAGCGGGTTTATTTCGACTCGACGATCCAGGCCCGCGATGCCTACTTCGCAGAACGGTGCGACTCTTACGTGACCGATGGATTGGCGGCTGCAGGCCAGCGAGCGTCGGCCGCAAAGAACCCGGATGAGCATGAAATCGTCTATGTCGGCCACAAAATCGAACCGAACGCTGTCTCCGTGCCTCGCGGCGACGACAAGTGGTTCGACATCGTCCGCTACTCCATCAACGTGCTCGTTTGGGCGGAAGAGCACGGCGTCACGAAGGCCAACGTCGACGAGCGTCTGGCGAACGGTCCAAAAGACGTCAAGCGCGTGTTGGGCGCAGAGCCCGGTTGGGGCAAGATCATCGGGCTCGATGACAAATGGGCCTACAACATCATCAAACAGCTCGGCAGTTATCGCGATATCTATGAGGTGAACCTCGGCGACAAGAGCCCACTCAAAGCCGCAAGAAAGCACAACAGCCTTGCGCGCGACGGCGGGCTGTTCTCTGCGATACCGATGAACTGACGAATCTCCCAAACCGGGGCGTTGCCTTCGCGGCAGCGCCCTTCTTTGTGCAGTGGAAACAAAGCTTCAATGTTGAACAATGCCCGCCATAGAGCCGTCGCCTTCCAGGCTCTGCTAATCGCAGCGGTGGTGGGCGCAGCCTATATACTAGTTACGGCGACCGCGGCCAATCTGAAGGCGCGTGGTATCCCGCTCGGCTTCGATTTCCTGTTCAGGCCGTCAAACTTCACGATCTCTGAGACCCTACTGCCCTTCAGTCCGCGCGATCCCAACTGGTGGGCGATCGTCGTCGGCATCGTCAACACGCTGTTCGTCTCAGCGGTCGTTATCATGCTCTCGTCAGCTATGGGACTGCTGGTCGGTATCGGGCGGCTGAGCGGCAACCCGCTGCTCAGCGGTGCGACCCGCGTCTGGGTAGAGGTTGCGCGGAACACTCCGGTCATCATTCTGCTCATCTTCATTTATTCGATGTGGTGGAAGATCCTGCCGCCCTTCCGCGACGCGGCCAACCCGCTCCCTGGCGTCTACATTTCGCTGCGTGGCCTGGTCATGCCGAAAGTGAGCGTCGATCTGTCGCTTGCCGCATGGCTGATGCCGCTGGCGGCGTTGGTTATCACCGTCGCCGCGCATGGGCTTGCAACGCGGTATCAGAACAAAACTGGCAACCGTCCTCCCTACGCCCTGTTCACGGCGCTGGTATCGTTTGTGATCATGGTGACGATGGCCATCGCGTCAGGTCTATCGCCCGAGATCGAGTGGGCGGTGCGAGGCCGCGCGAATTTCGAAGGCGGATTCCAGCTCACGCCGGAACTGACCACGATCCTTGTCGGGCTGTCGATCTACACGACCGGCTTCATCGCCGAGATCGTTCGTGGCGGAATTCTTGCCGTCGGCAAGGGGCAGTGGGAAGCGGGACGCGCGATCGGTCTCACCGAGGCCAAGATACTTCGCCTTGTGATCGTGCCGCAGACCTTGCGCGTGATCCTACCGCCATTGACGAGTCAGTACGTCAACGTCGTGAAGAACTCCACGCTGGCCATCGCGGTCGGCTACCAGGATTTCATGACCATCGTTGGCACGATCATCAACAAAACGAGCCACGCCATCGAAGGCATCGCCATCATCCTCGGCGTGTTCCTTTTTCTCAACCTGCTCCTGTCGGGCGTTCTAAACGTTGTGAACCGGCGCATGGCCATCGTGGAGCGCTGATATGGCGATTGTCGCAACCCACAACGAAACGCTGCCAATCGCGAAATCTACCGTCGAGCGTCCTCCGATGCGGACGCCGGGGCTGATCGCCAAGATGTTCAACACCCCGCTGAACGCCGCCCTAACATTGGTTCTGCTCGCCGTTATTGCCTGGATCGCGCCAGGACTTATCCGTTGGCTCGTTCTCGACGCCGCCTTCCTGCCGGCAGAGCCCCAGACCTGCCAGGCCACGAATGGCGCCTGCTGGAGCTTCGTGATTGCCAAGTCGAGCCAGATACTGTTCGGCATTTATCCACCGGACGAGCGTTGGCGCCCGGCGATAGTCTGTATGCTGATCCTTGGGCTGCTAGGCTGGTCAGTCCAGCCGAAGAGCTGGAACGCGCGGCTCGGGCTGGTTTGGCTGATCTCGCTTGCCGCTGTCGTCTGGTTGATGGGTGGCGGCGTTGGTCTCACGCCAGTGCCGACATCCTCGTGGGGCGGCCTGCCGGTGACCCTCATCCTGACCGTTATCGCGATCGGGATCGCATTCCCGGCAGCGATCTTCCTCGCACTGGGCCGTCGCTCGGATATGCCGGTCGTCAGCGTGATGTGCGTGCTGTTCATCGAGACGATCCGTGGCTTGCCGCTGCTGTCGATCCTGTTCGTCGCCTCGATCATGCTGCCGCTGTTCGTTCCGGAGGCTTTGCTCCCCGACAAGTTCGTGAGAGCGCTGGTCGCACTGACTCTGTTCGCATCAGCTTATCTGGCAGAGGTCATCCGCGGAGGCCTTCAGGCGATCCCCAACGGCCAGCACGATGGCGCGAAGTCGCTCGGCCTCAGCTACTGGAGCATGCAGCGCCTTGTCGTGCTACCGCAGGCGATCCGCATCGTCATTCCAGCGCTCGCCAACACGATCATCGTGATGGTGAAGAACACCAGTCTCGTTCTCGTGGTGGGTATTTTCGACCTGATCAGTTCGGGTAAGGCAGCGCTCGCCGATCCGCTATGGCCATCGCCATCCGCGGAGACCTACCTCTTCATAGGGGCGATCTACTTCGCGCTCGCCTTCGCTTTCGCCCGCTTCGCAGATTTTCTTGAGCATCGCGGTCCGGTCAATCGTTGAGGTATCAAAAATGAATGTTCCCCTGAGCCTCAAGCCCACCATGCTGAAGACCGAAACGGCCGTGAAAATGGTCGATGTCCATAAATGGTATGGCGAATTCCACGTGCTGAAAGACGTCAACCTCACGGTGAAACGCGGCGAACGCCTCGTGATCTGCGGCCCCTCGGGCTCCGGCAAATCGACGATGATCCGCTGTATCAACCGCCTGGAAGAACACCAGCGCGGGCAGATCATCGTGGATGGTGTGGAGCTCACGAATGACGTCAAGAAGATCGATGAGATCCGCCGCGACGTCGGGATGGTGTTCCAGCACTTCAATCTGTTCCCGCATCTCACCATTCTCGAGAACTGCACGCTCGCCCCGATCTGGGTGAAGAAGATGGCGAAGAAGGATGCGGAAGAGGTGGCCATGCACTACCTCACCCGCGTGAAAATCCCGGAGCAGGCGAACAAGTTCCCCGGCCAGCTCTCGGGCGGTCAGCAGCAGCGCGTGGCGATCGCCCGCTCGCTCTGCATGAGCCCGAAGATCATGCTGTTCGACGAGCCGACTTCGGCGCTTGACCCCGAAATGGTCAAGGAAGTGCTCGATACCATGGTGAGCCTCGCGGAAGAGGGCATGACCATGCTCTGCGTGACCCACGAGATGGGCTTCGCGCGGCAGGTGGCGGATCGCGTGATCTTCATGGACCAGGGGCAGGTTGTGGAAATCAACACGCCGAACGAGTTCTTCAAGAACCCGCAGCATGAGCGCACCAAGGAATTCCTCAGCCAGATCCTGCATTGAACTCCGCCTGAAGCGGTGGAGTTACGTTCGAGATTTAACAGAGAACTCTGTCGTCTTCTCAATTTTCATGGGGTACGAATTCGAAACTAGCAGCACTGAGTTCTCTCGTCGCATTTTCACAAGCGCTTCAGGTCGCATCAGCGGCACGCCGATCTTTGTGACAGACACTCTCGCTGATTGAGTGATCCCCGTGCCGACGATCTTTGTGCGATTGTCGGCCGTGTAGTTCCCGAGTGCCTCGGAGACATATTGTGCTGTGGCGTTATCGTTGATCGCGACGAAGAGCTTTGTTGCGCATCCTGCGATCAGTGTTTCTCTCGTCGCCTTCCCATAGAGCTCGTCGAGCTGAGACAGGTTTTGCAGGATGATTGCCATCCGGAACCCATACCCCGCCGAGACCGCGATTTTCGAGGCAAGTGACGTCATCCGTCCCAACGCGAAGAACTCGTCGAGCATGAGAAGCACCTGATGGGGCTCGTCCTTACCCGGCAGGTTGCGCATCAGGACATCATGGATCTGCTGGAAGAGGATCCGGATCAGGGGGCGATAGCTCTCGAGATCCGCCAGGGGTGTGCCGATAAAGATGGCCATCCGCGAGCGCCGGAGTTCCCGGATGTCGAAGTCGCTCGCCGATGTCGCCTCCGCAATCAGTTCCGATGACCATGGCGCAAATGCGTTGGCGACGTTGAACAACACCGAGCCACGTGTGCGCTCGGGAATCACGATGAACTGATTGAAATCGTCGACCACCCATTGCGGGAGGAACTGATGTTCGGTCGCGACCAGAACTTTGAGGACGTCGGCGATATCGTTGCCGGTCGATATGACGGTGACGGCGGTGCGGATGGTGCGCGCTTTCTCATGGAGCGGGCTGGTCAGAACATACCCCAGCAGTGCCGCGACGAGTTTCCGTGCTGCGAGCGACCATTCGTTCTCATTCTGAACAGCGGTCAGAAATCCAGCGATGTTCTGGCAATCCGTCGCCATCTGAGGGCCCGAACGCACGAAATCCAAAGGGTTATAGCGATGGGTCTTTATCGAACCTGGCGCGAAGACGAAGATCGCATTCCCGGCTGCCTTCCGTGCGTTGGCAAAGGCGTCGTGGTTCTCCATCTTGATGTCGAGCACGACCATGGATCCTCGCCAGGCGTGGCCATTGGGGATGACGAAGGAGACGCCTTTCCCCGAACGCGTCGGGCCGACGACGAGAATGTGGCCAGGATCATTCGACCGGAGGACGTGCCCGCCAAGCTTGCCGAGGATCAGGCCTGATTTGCCGAGAAGGCAGGCTTTCCGGGCATCGCGGATCGTCCCGAACCGCGCTTCGCCGTGAAGGGTTGAAGGGCGATTGGCGAGAAACAGAATAACGATTCCGCCGCCGAGGAGCACAAGAACGCCAAAGGCGAGCCCGGCATTCTCGAGGATGCGCTGGCGGTATCGAGGGTCCTGCACGTAAGTCCAGGCGTGCCAATAGGCCAGTGGAAACCCGTGGCGCATCGAGATGGGCGGGGTGTTTGTAAAGTCCCATTTCGGGTTCTCGGTTGAGACCCGAACCAGCAGCTCCCATTTCCTGGTGCGGTCGGCATGCCCCGAGCGCAGGCCGGTGATGGCCGCATAGGGAATGACCCAGGCCAGAGCGACCGACACGACGATAAAAATCCCGATGAAGAGAGAGCCAGCGAGGCGGGCCATGATCGATCAGGCCTTGGGAGATCGAGGTTTGACTGTCTGCGACGCTCCCCTCGCCTTTGCCCCCCTGCCCTTCTCGGCGCACCACTCCGCCATCTTGGAAAAGTAGATCTCGGCTGTCCCGCGCCAGCCGCCGATCTTTTTCTGCTGGATGACGATGGGGAGGACAGCGCGGATATAGGCGATGATCTCATCCTTCCTAAGGCCAAGGCCGGATTGCATGACCATCAGTGCGAGCTGCTCGAAGGCACCGGCAGGGCTATCGGCGTGAACCGTGGTGATCGATCCCGGATGCCCCGTGTTGATCGCGCGGAGGAAGGAATAGGCTTCAGCGCCCCGGATTTCCCCGAGGAAGATGCGATCGGGTCGGAGACGCAGCGACGCCTGAAGGAGGCTATCGACCGTGACACGCGCCTGGCCCTGATCGCCTTTGGAGGCGACAAGCGGGAGGTAGTTCGGCTGGTGGGGCTTCAGCTCCCGCGTGTCCTCGATCGAGAGGATGCGCTCCTCGACGGGCACCTCCTTCAGGACGGCATTCAGGAAGGTCGTCTTGCCCGAGGAGGTGCCGCCGGAAACAAGCATTGAGATCCGGCTTTGGGCCGCGAGCCGGATGAAGGCCTCGATCTCGTTCGCCTCAAGAAGAGTGCAGAGCTCGCGGTCGAGATCAGTCAGTTCCACTGCCCCGCTTGCCTTGACGCGATCAAAGGAACCCATGCGCCGGTAATCCTCAAGGCGCATCTCCTTGATGACCTGCTTGCGGATTGCGAAGGCGCCACCTTCGGTTGTCGCCGGCGGCAGCACCCCCTGAAACCGCTCTCCCGAGGGAAGGACGGCCGATAGGAGCGGGTGTTCTTCATTGACCGACTGTCCGGTGTGGCCAGCAACCCTCTCCGCGATATGGCGGAGGGCCCCGACTGTCAGGGCGGGCAGCTCATGCCGAACCATCGCGGGAGCACCGATGACCTCGACCCAGATTTCACCCGGGCGATTGGCGCAGATCTCAACGACATCGGGATTGTCGAGCCATGGCCGGAGCGGCTGGAGCGCGGTCTCAATGAAAACCGTCTCGTGCGGAGCCCCGGCTTTGGCGAGCGGGCGAATGCTCATTTGACGATCCGGCCGCGCGAAACAGACGCTGGCGCTGGTGTTGCAGGAATAGGCCCGCGCTTCATCTCGGCCTTGATCTCTTGAAGGGCTTCGCGGACCGGGTCGGGATAGAACAGCGAAAAATCGAGATCACGCCGGACGAAGACCGTGATGGGCGTGCCCTGATTGATGTGGATCGTCGGCGGAATGTTGATGGAGTTCTTCAGGGCCTCGTTCGCGAGGTTAGTCAGGGTTTGCGAGACCTGCTGCGCGCCGATCTGCCTGGCATTGCCGAGCATGCCATCGGGTTGAATTGTCGTCGTCGAGGTCTGCCCTGTGACTGGATCGGTCACGGTTATCGTGCGTCCCTGCTGGCTCTGGCTCGATTGACCGAGGCCGGCAATAAACTGGGAGACCCCGCCGACGAGGCTCAGGAGCACCGCCGAGCCGTAGCGCTCGAGATAATGGTTATCGACATATCCTGAACTGCCCGCGCGCCCGAGACTATCGGTCCCGATTGATGCCAACTGGACCGAAATCCCGTCGCTCCGAAGAAGCCGGGTCCAGACGACGAAGACGCGCGTTTGCCCTTGGGCGATGCCGGATTTGTATTCGCCGATAAGACGGGAGCCAGCGGGGATGAGCACGCGCCGACCATCGAAAGACCAGACATTCTCGGTTGTCACGGCGCGGACCATGCCCGGCAGATCGGACTGAACAGCGGTTTCGAGAATGCCACGGATAAAGGTGCCCTGCGCGATCAGGGCATCGATGCGGTTGTTCTTCGTGGCGGTCGAAATCTCAACGCCGGCACTTCCCGCGCTCGCGAGGAAGCGGCGATTGGGATCGTCTTCACGCTCGGCCGGCCCACGGGGGGCGTTCGCATTGTCTCCCCCTGCCCTGCCGGGCATTGAGGCATCCGCATTGTCCGCAACGACCTGAGGCGCGCGCAGGCGCTCCCATTTCAGGCGCTCTTCTTCCTCGCGGCGCTGCCTTTCGAGTTCAGCCAATCGCCGCGCCTCCCCGTCATCGGGTGGCGCGAAGGGAGGCGCCAGGCTTGCAACCGGCGGAGCGATCGGGGGCGGCGGCGGTGGAGGTGGGGCAGGTTCCGGAGGCGGCACCGTGAAGCGTCCGGTATCGACTTGCGCCCGGGGTGCTTCGAGATGGGGTCCCGGGTATTGCGTTGTTCGGAACTCCTCTCGATCCGGGTTCGTCGTCGGGCCCTTCGGTCCATAAAGGCTCTGGTAGATCATGAAGGCGGCGAGGCCCACGGCACCGAGTGGCACGCCGACTTTCAGGAACGCGCCAAAGGTTGTGGTGCCGCGTGCGACGGATGTCGCTGCGGCATGATCGAGTTCGAGATTACGGTAGTCCTGAGGGCTCGGCATCAGCGCGCCTCCGGATTTGCCTTGGCATCAAAGCCGATACGCTGAAGGGCGGGAGACGCAACGGGCTGATTGTCCGGGTCGAGACGGAGATTGAAGAGGCATGTGACCTCCTCGCCATGCCGCAAGGTCCACTGGAAATTGACCTTGTCGATGACGAGGAAATTCCCCTCCCGACGAAAATTGACCAGGCTCTCGTTCCTGTCCTTGTCGACGAGGAAGATCGCCGGTGTCTCGGTTTCGGGACGGAACTCAATCCAGGTCTTCACGCCATCATCGAAGGCGAGAACCGGCTTGATCCGGGTTGAACCCTTGAAGCCATATTCGGTATTGCCGTTGGCCCGGTTGAAATCGCGCATGTTGGGCATTGCTGCCCGCTCCTTCGCCTTGGCGAGAAGGCGCTGATCGAGATCATCTTCGGGATAGCGAAAGCGGATCTTGAAAATCTGGCGCTTCGGATCGCGAAAGGCCGAGCGCAGGATAAAGGAATAGAGCCGCTTGTTCGTGACGACATTCAGGTTCGAATGCGCGTCCTTGTCGACCGGCTTGATGAAGATGATGTTGCCGCGCCGATTGGGCTCGACCTTCCAGGCGATGGAATCGCCTAGGGCAAGCGTCTCGATTTTCTCGTCCTCGCCGAGAATGATCATGGTCGAGACGCCGTAGCTCGCATCGACACCGACCACATTGTCCTTGTGGTAGACGACATCGCGGACGCGCGGATCGAGCTGGCCGGCGCGCGGTGAGGATTCGGCATGCGACAGAGTTGGAACCGCAAGCATCATCGCAGCGGCAAGAAGAGCACGGGTGATCGTCTGGAGCGTCATGGCTTTGCTCCGGAAGCGGTTCCTGGCGACGGCACGGTTTCCTGATCGCGGCGATATTCCGTCACCTGAAACCCGAGGGGGTTCTCGAAGCGGTATTCGTTGCGGATCGGCGTCGAGGTGTAGCGAAAGCGCACGAGCGAAACCCAATGGCGGGTCACGATGTTGGTCTGGCTTTTCTCTTCCGTGGAGAAGCGCACGAGAGCGGTACGGCTATTGGGGAAGGTCACGGATTTGATGGTGACAGCGACAACCGTATTGAGGCCGAGGACCTTGATCGGGTTGTTGGGGTTCGCCGGCGAATAGATCTCCGTCAGTTCGCGCGCGGCATCGCCTGTCGCAAGGAGCTGCGCGATCTCGAAATTCTCTTTCAGCGCCTTGGGGTCATAGGTCTCGCGCATCCGGATGTAGCGGACGACGTTGAAGGTCGTGACCGCCTCATCCTGATTGAGGACGCCCTCGGCCATTGGGCGTTTGACCTCGACGAAGCCCGTCGCCTTGTCGACGACGACCATATAGGGCTCGTAAGATTTGAGCGGCACGAGTAGGACGAGCGCGAGAAGCGCCAGGCCCGCGAGGATCGTCATGACGCTCGCGATGATCCAGGCGATGGCCCGGCTGTTTCGGTTGCGTCGAGCGATATCATGTTCCCAGGTCCGTGCCTCATCATAGTAGCGGGACGCTGACAGGGGTGGCGGCGACTCGTTGCTTTGTGCTGGCGGCGCCTGAACCGCATTGGGGATGGTCATATCAAGATCTCTGAAAATTCGGTCGGGGAGCGGAGGCGCATTGATTGTTTGGGCCGTCAGATCGGTTGCCTCAGCTGGTTGGCGAGACGGTTCTGATCGGGGTTATCACGGCGCGGGGGTGGCAAAGCTGGCGTCGCACTCTCGCGATATCCCGCGACGGCGTTCTGCATTCTAGCCATCCGCCGCGCGGCGATCCGCTCATTGGCCGAGAGCGTTGGAGTGCCCGGGATACGGGCATTGCCTGCGGCGTTAAAGAAGCGCCCGAGGCGGGTGTAGCCCATGGGGATCCCGCCCGCGATCGAGGCTGCGACCGCGTTGAGCTGATGGAGAAGCAGAACGCCGATGATTGCGACGAGGATGATCGGGGCAATATCCGCAAACGTCGTTGTGTAGCTGTTATTCGCCGTGTTGAGACGATCGAAAAACTGATGGGTCAGGCCGACATAGAAAGCGATGAAGGCATAGACTATGACCTGCACAATAAAATACTGCACGAGTGTCGCGAGCCAGCCCGAGAAAAAGCGGGAGGTCACCCCGAAGAGCAGCAGCACGATGAAAATCGGCGCGAGACCCAGGAGCAGCCACATGAAGACCTTCGAGAGGATGATCAGGAAAAGCCCGAATCCGATCAGGATAGCCATGGCGATGAGGAGAATGGCTGCGATCACGTAGGGACCGGGATTGGTGATGCCCGCATTCTTCACGAATGCCGCAACCGCATTTCCCGTGGTGTCCCAGAGGTTCTGAAGGGCGGTCTGGACCGCGTTGACCGAGGTCAGGTTGATCGAGAGCCCCGTATTGTTCATGGACCCGACGGTGTTGAGGAGCGAGTTGCCGATCGCGGCGGGCCCATCATTCATCGCGGTGTAGACGAGGCTCTGGAAACTGCCCCATTCCGTAGCGAGAGCGTAGATCAGGAACGCCCGAAAGAGCCGGAAGGCGTGGTCGCTTGGCCCCCCGCTCGCTGTTCCCTGCCAGATGCCGATCCCCCAGAAGATGACATAGTGCGTGAGCATGAGGCTGCCGACCGAGACCGGTCCGCCTTCGGTCAGGGATTGCGCCAGCGCGCCATAGGCATTGGCGACATAGGTGTTCCCTGCACGGTCCACGTTGCTGAGGAGATCGGTAACAAGCGACATTGGGCGAGCTTTCTGGCGACAGGACCAATCAGAGCGGGCGCAACGGACCGCATTCAGTTCCGTGCGGGATCAGCGCTCCGAGCGTCTCTGGCAGTATCGAGACGATCAGGACCGAGAGAGGTTGGGCATCCCCCGGTTCGCAGGGCGCCTTGAGGGGCCTGTGTCCACAAGCCCCGAGAAACACCACAACACCGATCGCCAGGGCCAGCCTTCCGATCATCGTGCGGCCCCATCCGGGGTGTTGGTCGCATTGAACGGGCGATAGGTCATGGCGTTGGCGGCGGCAGAAGCCGCTGCGAGACGGTCGAGATTGGCCTGATTTGTTGCGGTGACCGCCGTGTTCACGACGCCGGTCAGCTCGTTGACGGTCTGCCCGGTCTGGATCTGCACTTGGGTATTCTGGTCGATCGAACCCTTGAGATCCGGAGCCGAGCCGATCTGGTTGCCGCCCTGCATAAAGGCCGAGCTTCTCTGCTGAACCGCCCCTTGCGTTGCCGAGACGAGACCGGTGATGGTCGCCGCGACATTGACCGAGTTCTGGTAGGCCTGATCCGTCGGGCGCGACGAACCATTGATGAGACCCGTGATCGAGCGAACGAGCTGAAGCCCGTTGATGAGGTTCGAGACAATGCCTTGCGCATCCGAACCCATGCCGCCGAATGCAAGGGTGCCACCGGAGATCACAGACCCGAGGGAGGGCGCGCTGGCCATCGTGAAGCCGCCCCCAAGCGCCATCTGGGCGAGTGATCCTTGAGCAACCGAAGAACGATCCCCGGTAATCGCCTGCAAGGTCCGCTGGGTGTTCGTCAGGATCTCGCGATCGGTCTCGAGGATCTGCCGTGTGGAGGAGGCGATCTCCTGCGCTTTGGCGAGATTGGCGGCGTCATTGACCGGCACCTGAGCCAGGGCGGTTTCGCAACCGAGGCAATGGAGGAGGCCAGCAAGGCACATGGAAATGCTCGAATGACGCATGGGATTTCCTTCAGTTCTGACCGGCTGCACGCGCGCGGCTGGCAGCAAGGGCTTCGAGAAGATCGGCTTCGGTGATGGCCGGCGCATTGCCCCGGCGATTGGATGCGGCCACCGGCGTGTCGGGCACGCGTCGGGAGGCGATCTCGAGATAGGTCCGGACATTGCCATCGCTATCGACATAGCGTCTGACGATGCAGCCGGGATCAGCGGGGGTGCCGGATGGCGTGGTCGAGCATTGCGAGAGACGGCAGGGATCCGCCGCTGTTCCGGTGCCCGTCATTCCTATAGGACAGGTGCGCCCCGGAAGAAGTGGAGGTCTTGGGCCAACAAGCACCCTCGCGCCTTGGCTCGCATCACTCTGGTTCGCGAGATTTAGGGCGTTGAGCGCCTGCACCAGGAGGTTTGCCGTCGCGATGGTCTGGTTCCAGCTCATCCCGTTCTGAATGCGGATGGAACTGTTCTGGTCGAAGGCTTCCATGACCGTCTTCGCGGACCCGACCTCGCCGGAGCGAGCACGATAGGCCTCCGTTGTGGCCTGCACCGTGCCTTGCGCCACCTCGACGCCGGAGATGACCTTCCCGGTTTCTGATCCGAGTTGCTGTTCGCTAAGTGTGCCGCCTGTCGCGCCGGGCAGCGGTGCTGCGGGGGTGCCGGGTGCATAACGCTGAACGGCATTCGACCCCGTGGCAGGATTGCCCGGGCTCTCGGGATTCTGGACATTGCCGCGTCGCCCCTTGGTCACGGCGCAGTTGATCCCCTCACGTTTTCTCTTGTGGTCGAGCAGGATGGTTTTCAGCTCGGTCTTGTGCCCGCTTTCCTGCGCCCGTCTCTCGAGGATCGCGGCATCGCGGGTAGGAACGGCCGCAAGCGCATGGCTTCCGAGAACAAGCGCCGAGGTCAGGATCAGGAGGAGGCGGGTCATCACGGCACATTCCCGGGGGTGGGTGCACGCCCCATGAAAATCGGGAGCCAGATCGCGGGATCGGGTCCGACCGCCTCCATCAGGATTTCGAGCTCGGCCACGGTTTCCGTCCGGCCCGAGAGTACCTTGATGAGATCGCTCATCCCGGAAAGGTTGAGCTTGGCGATGACGCTGTCCTGACCGTGCTTGATGAGAAAACTGCGCTGCTCCGGCACCGAAGTCCGGATCCATTCGACCTCACGCGCCGAGAGCCGGAAGGCCTTGCGGTAGCTCTCGTCATCCGCCTTGGGATTGGGGAAAAAGATGTTGGTCGCGGTCTGCTCAATCAGCGTGTTCGCGGATTTCGAGCGGACGATATCGGCAGCGGATTGGGTGCCGAAGCCGATGATCCCGTTCTGCTTGCGGATCGTCTTGAGTTTGTCCTTGATGAAGGACGCGAAGACCTCATCGTCGAGAAGCCGCCAGCCCTCATCGAGGAAGATCATGACCGGATCGCCGGTCAAGAGCTCGTTCGTCCGGTGGAAGATATACATCAACGCGGCCGTGCGAATGACCGGGTCATCCAGCACCCGGGTCATGTCAAAGCCGTAGATGGACTGAAGCGAGAACTTGTCCGTCTCGTTGTTGAAGAGCCAGCCGCGCTGATCCGGCTTAAGCCAGGTCTCGAGGCGTCCCAGAAGATCGCCCTCGCCTGCGCGAATGCGGCCGCGCAGAAGCGTGGCGAAGGCGGGAAGCGTTTTGCCTTCGACAGGGCCCGTGAGCACCGCGGCGATCGCGTTGCGGATCACCTGTTCTTCCGAGGCGGTCATAAGCCGATCATCGACCGGTTTCAGCATGTAGGCGAAGAGCTGGAACAGGAACTCGCGGTTTTCGCCATTGTGCGGCAAAGCGAGCGGGTTGAAGCCCGTGGGTTCCCCGGGTGAGAGCACTTCATATTGCCCGCCCATGGCGCGGATGAAGATCTCAGCGCCCCGGTCCTTGTCGACAAAGAGGAGCTTAGGGCGCGGGACAATCCGCTGCGCCTGAGCCGAGAGAAACGAGAGAAAGACCGTCTTGCCCGAACCTGAGGGACCGACGACGGTGAAATTTCCGAGATCGCGAATATGCGCGTTGAAGTAATAGGCCGTCTGCGAACTCGTCTCGAAGACCGAGAGTGCGGGTCCCCAATGGTTCCCCCTGGCTTGTCCCGAGGGGTAATTGTGGAGTGAAGCGAAGCCGGAAAAATTCTTCGAGGAGAGCGTGGCTTTCCGCGCGATATACGCGAAGTTGCCGGGGAGCTGCGCCCAGAAGGCGGGCTCGCAATTCAAGTCCTCCCGCACCCAGATGACGGAACGATCGGTGAGCGCTGCGCCAAGTGCGGTGATCGCGGCATTGACCTCATTGAGATTGCGCCCGAGCGGCATCACCGAGAAATGATGTTCGCCATAGTTGGCTTCTGACGCGAGAAGTTCGTCCCTCGCGATCGCGAGATGATCAGCGACGACGGAGTCGGCTTCATCCGACATGTCGACCTGGCGCGTCACGCGATCGATTTGCTTGGCGGCCTCAGGACGATCGATGATCGCAAAACTCTGAGTGAGGATGAATTCATGCGGGACCTTGAGGAGCAGGTCGAGCGATCCCGGCCCGGAAAAGGCGGGGTATTCCCGGATCGAGAGCATCGCGCCAAAGCGTGTTTCGGCATCGGACGCGCCCCGGATTTCGATGGCGTTGCGGCCAAAGAAGATCCGCTTCTGGGAGAGTGCTTCATCGAGCGGCATGCGCGGCAGGGGCATCGGACGTGGTACGCCGCCATTGACGAGCTGGAGCAGGAATTCGAGCGGCTCGGAATGCCAGATGCCGTCGCGCGGTTCGACCGAGAGGCTTCGCGCACCATAGGCACCGAGGGTTTCCCGGATGGCGGTCGTGACATCGCTGAGCTCAGAGAGAGCTTCCGCTTCATCTGCGGAATGACCGCCAGCGGTCTTCTTGCCGAGAATGGCTGCAAGGAGACCCTCGAAATTCCCGGCCCGCCCCTGGAGAGGCCTTCGGAGGATCGTGAGATAGATGTCGTTGACGAACATCCGGCGTTTCCCGAGCGCTTGATGGTAGCGACGGTCGAGCTCAGCACAGAACGCGTTGTCAAAGGTCGATGGAATGCCGGGTTCGACCTCGCGACGGATGATGTGCTGGTAAAGCGCGAAGCGGGAATTCCCGAGCATGCGCACGAGATCGTTGCGCGCCATCATGCGCGCGTTGATCTCGCTCATATCCGCTGTCTCGAAGCAGTAGCCCTCGAGCTTGAGCGTCGTGAGAAGAAGACCTGTCTTGGTCCGGATGGTGCGATCATCGATATGCCGTGCATAGGGGATATGGATCCCGAGCGGGCGCTCGCGGCTGGCTGCCGTGCCAAAGGTCATTTCGGAAAGAAGCGCCCGCGCCACCATCCTCGCCTCACACGGAATAGCTGTCAGCGCCCCAGAAGGCGCGGCTGCGGGGAGGGCATTTCGTGGAGCGGACGAAGAGGATCTCGAAAATCCGCTCGTCGCGAAGGGTCATCACGAACCCGAAGAGATGGAGCGGGATCGCAACGAGCAGCATAGCCAAGTTGTGGCTCGCCAGAAAAATGACGGCGGTCGCGACGCCGTTCATCATGAAATACATGTAGGGAACGCCCATGAGCGTCGGCGCACGCGTCAGTGCCCGCACGAGTGGCACGATCAGCGGCTTTTCGAGATCGTTCTCGGTCATCGTCCGACAGCCGATTGGAAGAACTGGACGATCTGCGCGGAGCCGAAAACGAGCACGATGCCGAAGATGACCGAACCGGCGATTCCCCAGGTCAACCGGCCGGTGAAGGCGAGGAAGCCGCAGGCGATCACCGCGAGAATGGCAAGCGAGGTGGCGATCGGTCCTGTCAGGGCCTGGACGAGGGTCTGCAGCGTTGATTGCACCGGCTGGAGCGTGCCTTGGGCGAAGGCCTCGCCGGCGAAAATGAGGAAGGCGGCAGCTATACCTGCGATACGGGCGGTAGAACGTGGATACGCTGATGTCATGATCACTTACTCGAGGTTGAACACAAAGCCCGAGACCCAGCGGGGATCGGGGTTACCGGTTTGAGGGTTGCGATTGGCCGCGCTTTGCGGTGCGGCGACGACTGCTGGCGTGCCCGTTTTTCTGGCGCTCTGCGGCCGACCGGCCGCCGCGAGTTCGCCCGGAGGTATCGCGAGCTCGTTCAGCGCAGTCACAACGAATCGCAGGGTCTCGGCACGTTCAGGAAGACCACCACTCGCTAGGAACGCTTCCTCTCCCTCGCGATAGGCCGTGAGATGGTGAACTGGGGCGGGATAGAGCTGACGCATGCGCCCGAGATGTGCGACTGCCTTGCGTATCTGGCCTTCCTGATCATCACAGGACGCCTCCGCAGATCCCACAGGGAGCATGGCAAAGCCGTGACCAGATGATGGACTCGGGCCCGTCAGGCCTTCCGCCCGGATCACTGCTACGATGAGATCCTGCGATAGCCCAATCCGCTGTGCCTCTGCCTCAGCGATCTTGCGGATCTCGGCCGGCCGCATGCGACGGGCCGTAGTGCATTCCCTCCCTGGATGCACCGCGTCGACATTCACAGCGGCCAAGGGAACAACACGCCCATGCGCGTCGAGAATGGCGTTTGGCTGCGGTGCGGGCGCCTCGCGAAGCGACACGCGCGTCGGCGGCAGTCGCGCCTCGACCTTTGCCGACATGTGGGCAGGCGATCCGGCAGGATTTTGCGCGTTCTGCGCCATCACGGCTCCTGATCCGGCGACAAGAAGGGCGAGGCCGGTGCTGAAAATTCGAATCATGGGACCACCGTTCTGGGGTTGCGGTGATCTCTTTCAAGCGATATGCAGTAAACAATGTATTAAAGTCAACGCAACAAATGCTCCTTTTTGGGGCGGGTCGAGTCTCCACATGTTTCTGGTCTTTCCGCTGCGTCGATATGCGATCGCAGGCGCCACTGCCGCGATGTTGGCAATGACGCCATCCCTGCCTGCGCACGCACAGGATGCCTCGTTCGGCTGCAAGGTTCTGCTTTGTGCTGCCGCCTCGAACCCATCCTGGTCGGGCATTCCTTATTGCGTGCCGGTGATGACGCAGCTTTTCCGGCTGCTCGCGCGTGGTCGTCCCTGGCCAACTTGCCCCGAAGGCAATGCTGGGGTCCCAGGTTATGATCCTTATCTCCCCTGCCCGGCGCCAATGATCGCCTATTCCGGGGGGCGCCCGACGGGCGGCGACAACGGTCCTGAGCCCTTGCGGCCCGATCCCAATGGCGACCAATGCGCAGATCCGGCGCGGCTCGAACGTGCCTGTCAAAGCCGTGGTGACAATGGGCAAGTGTGTGATCCGGCCGACCTCCCAATCCCAAGGCCCCAACGAGATAACCCGCATTACGTCGACATCACCTCCGGCGGTCAGACCACGCGGTTCTATTTTTCGCTCAGGGGCTATTGAACCATGGCTCGATCAAGCCTGTTGTTGGTTGCGGGTGTGTTCGTGGCGTCGTTCCCTGCGGCAGCCCAAACATCGCCTTGGGCCGTCATCCCCGAGAATGCGGCATTTGAGACCGGTGATAGCTGGATCGCTGGCGGACAGCGTTTCAGACTCTATGGCGTGCAGGCTTGCTTGCGCGGCACGGCTTTCACCAATGCCTCGGGCCAGAAACGGGATTGCGGCGAAGCAAGCCTCGTCATGCTGATCAGCCTGATCCGGGATTATCGCCCGCTCTGTGCGCCCGTCCTCGAAGGCGCCCCCAACGGCATCCGCTACGTGACCTGCGTCGCCGCAGCCAAAGGGAACAGTTCCTCAGGATCACGGATCGATCTTGGGACCGCGCTTATTGCCTCAGGTTTCGCATTCGCTGCTCTGCAGCCTGACGGCAAGCCGGTTCACCTGCCCTATTTCGTGGCGGAACTCGATGCGAAACGGACGAAGGCAGGTCTCTGGGCCTTTTCCGATTTACCCGAGCCCGGCCCGATCATCCTCAAGACGCTCCGCGCTGCTCAGTCCGCTGCAACAGGAGCGCCGCGATGAGGCGCTGTCTTTTGATATGCTCCCTGGCGATGGGCATGCAGGGGACTGCCCTGACCACTTCGAGAGCTGAAAACGAGGTGCATCCGGCAAAGGCCTGGCGGCCCCTCACCATGGTCGATCTGCGTCTGGTCGGGCCGAGCCAGCTACCAACTGCACGCCTCTGGCATGACCGGCTCTCGGGCTCCTTGAGGTTGAAGAGCGCCCCGCTCAGTTCTACCGCAGGACGCCAAACCGCCTTGGCCGCCAATCTTGTGATCCGCTCGCCCGAAACAGTGGTCATGCTCTCGATCCTGCAGGTGGAAGGGGCATGTGAGCCTCTGCCCGTCGCGCCGCAGGTCTTGATTTGTCCGATGCGTCTCGTGCGCTTCGATCCCCAAGGGACCACGATCCGTGAGGGCAAGGCCTGTTTCGTGGGTGCTTCCGCAGGCGGAGCGGGGCCGCGCGCCTATGCATCATATGACCCCAGATCCCGCGCGATCCGCCTCGGTGTTGTGGTGGGAGGAGAGGCCGTGGAGGGCTGTTCGCAATCGGTTCCCGTGAGAGGAGAGTGAGAGATGAGACCTGTCGGATTTGGCCTCGTGATTGGCGTGCTTCTCGGCGCGACCACTGGCACTGCCTTCGCCCAGAGCGCCGAGTGGAGGCCGATGGAGTTCCGTGATCTCGGTCAGAAATCCTCAACGGATATTCTTCAGACCACGATCTGGCCGACTGAGATCCGGGCGCAGAACGATTTTGTCGAGATAGAGCTTCGGCGTCCTCTTGCTGGTCGAAACGCCTGGATCAATGCGCTCGTGTCGACATTCGCATTCGGCGATGAGCGCCTCGTGGTGTCCGTCCTGACATCCCGAAAATGCGACAATGGTGCGAACCACAATGCCAGCGGACGAGAAGCTTCGGTTTGTCCGCTCAAGATCGCTCGCGTATCCGGCGGGAATGTCCAGATCGCAATAGAGGATACCGGCTGCCTCGTTGAGCCACCTGAGCAAGGGGCGCCCCTGGCAAACCAGCATGACAGCGTGCAGGTGCAGTTTGATCCAGCACGGCGTGTCGTTCGGATGCGCGCTCTGGTCGGTGGCCAATGGTCTCCTCGCTGCTCCCGTGAATTCCGGGTGCCGTGATGTTGTGCCTCCAGAGATGGAAGCTGGGCCAACTCTCCCGTGCAGTGATGCTTGTTCTCTTCGCTCTGTTGATGCCGTTCTCGGCTACAGCTCAGCGCCAGCAATATTGCGAGCGCACCAATTACTCCGCTCAGGAGATTACAAACGCCGTGAATGCCTCGCCGCTCCGGGATGAGCTGAAAGCGACCTCCTGTTCCCTAGGTGGGCTCGGCCGATTTGAATCGGGTGGGAACAAAGGCGTCTATAACGGGAGCTGCTGCACCGGCATTTTCCAGCTCAACAATCGGAACGTTCGCGACTATGCCGGTGTCGATCGAGAGACCTTCGGGTGCATGAGCCTGCAGGAGCAGGTCGACGCGTGGGCGCGCCTCACCAATGACGGCTATCGCACCGGTGTCGTCCGCCGTCTGACCGAAATGGGCGTGTTTGATGGGCGACGCGTGGATGCGAGCTTTATCGCCGCCTGCATCCAGCTCGGCGTCGGTAATTGCCAGACCATGGTGAATTCCGGACGCTGTTCGGGCTTTGCGGATTCCAATGGCACAACCATCTGCGACATGGCGCGCGCCGCGCAGGCCAATGCCGATCCGAATTGTCAAAACAATCCCAACACGCCCGCCTGTGAGCAGGGGCCAGGGGATTTTCCGCCCGGGCAACCGGTGGCAGCCGTGCCGCCGACGCCGGCCGCAACGGATATCATGGTAGGTTCGGGAGAGGTTTGAGTCACAGGCCAAGCGCTGCTTTCCAATGCGGCACGTCAGATATGGCGCTTGACATTCTTTGCACTTATTTCATTTGTTGCACTTAATGCATTTAAGAGTGCGAAAGCACCATCAGAGAGAGTGTCATGTCCCGCGCCACCACTGCACATCGTGCTCCGCCGCCCAATCCCGCTGAAGTTACGCTTGCCCGTTCCTCGGCTCAGCGCCTAGGTTCGCTTGTCCGCAGAAGCGAGCCTCTGCGTGTCCGTGTGATTGATCGCGGACAGGAGGCGCCGATCGAGCTTCCTGCCGTCGCCGTTGACCTCCTGCTGGATATCCTTGGCGCGATGGCTGCTGGCCAAGGTGTCACCATTATCCCTGAGAATGCCGAACTCACGACCGTGCAGGCTGCTGGGGTTCTCAATGTCTCGCGTCCGTTTTTGATCAAGCTCCTTGAGGATAATGCCATTCCGCACCGGAAAGTCGGGAAGCACCGGCGGGTCAAAATGGAAGACGTCATGGCCTACAAAGCGCGGGTCGACAAAGATCGGGAAACTGTGCTCGACGCTCTTGTTGCCGACGCTCAGGAGCAAGGCATGGGATACTGAGCGGGGATGACCTACACCGCCCTCCTCGACGCCAATGTGCTCTATCCCGCTGTCACGCGGGATATTCTCATGCGCCTTGCTGTCACCGATATCTACAAGGCGCGCTGGAGTAACAACATTCACCGGGAGTGGATCGAAAATCTCCTCGAGAATGAGCCAAAACGCGAGCACGCCAAACTGGAGCGCACGCGTGAACTCATGGACCTCAATGTCCGGGATGCGCTGGTTACAGGATACGAGCCGCTCATTCCTGGGATTGTCGGCTTGCCCGACCCCGGTGATCGCCATGTCCTTGCAGCCGCAATCGTCGGCCGCTGCGATGTGATCGTGACCGCGAACTTGCGAGATTTCCCAGAGGGTGCCATCGCACCATACGGAATCGAGGCGATCCACCCCGATGAGTTCGTGGGCTCCCATCTCAGTCTTGCGCCGGGTGTCTTCTGTGGCTGCGTGAAGCGCATTCGAGCTCAGCTCAAGAACCCGCCCATGAGCGTCGAGGACTATCTTGGAAAGCTGGTCGCGTGTGGATTGGTCGCGACCGCACAGGCGCTTGAGCAATATGCCGAATTGATCTGAGCGATCTTCGGATCTACGTGCCTTAAAGCACCTATTCCCGATGGCGCGTCTTTCCCGATTGTCCTGTGGATTTCTTCTTGAACTCCACGCGCTGGCTTTCGAGTTGCGCAAGCGCCTCGACGCGGGCCCGGCTTGAGGCCTTGATCGCTTCGAGATCGATGTCCCGGGCATCCAGCGCCTTCTTTACGATGCCATCGTTGAGCCCGAGGAGTTCCCAGACCGAGAGGCCCAGACCCTTCGCAATGAGTTCGAGGGTATCGAGGGTTGGGTTGGCGTCGCCCTTGACGAGGAGGTAGTAGGTACCCGGAGAAATCCCGACCTTGGCCAGAAAGCTCGCCAGATCCTCGTGGTCAGCCGCAAGCTGTTCAAGCCTGATGCCGAGAACGGATGCCAAGGTCTTTTCCGCGGTTCTGCCGCGCCCCGCTTTGGGAGCCATTTGCCTGCCTGATCAAGATTCCAATGATTGACCGCAGCGTGCATACATTTTCTACGATACGCAATAGATCGCACAATGAGAGGCCTCCGGATGGATGACTGTTCCCATTGGGCCGGGTCGAAGGGAATTCCGTTCTATTGGTTCACCGGCGCCAGTTTGGCCAATCGGTCAATCGCTTCAGAGAGAAGTGATGCGTGCAGAGCCCTGCCGGAATAGGTGATCTGGACCGTCGCCCAGTAGAGAACCTCGTTCGGATCGTTGTAAAATACGCCGGTCGCGAGATTGCGAGCAATCAGCTCTTTCACGTTTGCTTCAGGGCATGTCCGCAGATAGGGAAGCAGCGTATCAATCGGCGCTCGCTCAGGTATCGTCGGCATCTTCAGGCTTTCCGGCATCTCTCTCCCCTTTGACTGCCGTGGGCGGAAAGCGCGGAGCCATGCCATAGACCTTTGTATAATACAATCTGCAATATATTAGATCATGTGTTGACCGTTTTTCGTGAAACTGTCGAGGTTTACCGCCATCTGGCCGTAGTTGGAGTAAGAGGTGAGTTCGGGCCGTTTGTGACGGTTTGAGAGGGGAAGAGAGAGGTTCTGCCCCGGCCGTCGCGGAGATGACGGACATGACCCAGACGGATTCCAGCACGATCATTGACCAGCCAATCGCAGGTGCCTTCGCTATCCCTTGCGAGATTCCCCTTTCCCAGCTCTTCGCGTCTGCTTCCAATGTCCGCAAGGTTCAAGCTTCCGTGAGCATTGACGATCTCGCTGAGGATATCGCGCGGCGCGGGCTCCTGCAGTCGCTCTCTGTCCGTCCCGTGATCAACGAGGCTGGCCATGAGACCGGTCAGTTCGCGGTTCAAGCCGGTGGGCGGCGCCTCGCAGCCCTTCAGAAGCTGCAGACTGAAGGACGTATCAGCCCTGATCACCCGATCCCCTGCCTTGTGAAATCCACGGGCATCGAGGTTGAGGATTCGCTCGCAGAGAATGTGATGCGCGCCGGTCTTCATCCGCTCGACCAGTTCCGGGCCTTCAAGGCTCTGGCCGACGATGAAGGGCTCTCGGTCGATGAGATCGCGGCACGGTTTTTTGTCTCGCCGCAGATCGTTCGCCAGCGCCTGAAGCTCGCCTCCGCCAGCCTAACCCTGCTTGCGGCCTATGCCGAGGACGAGATGACACTCGACCAACTCATGGCCTTCTGTGTGACGGCAGATCATGCCCGCCAGGAGGCGGTCTGGGAGCAGATCCGGCATGGCTACAACAAGGAGCCCTATTTCATCCGTCGCCTTCTCACGGAAGGAGCGGTCAAGGGCAATGATCGGCGTGCCCTCTTCGTGGGTGCTGCGGCTTATGAGGAGGTAGGTGGCGTGATCTTGCGTGACCTCTTCTCGGAGGATGGCGGGGGATGGTTCCAGGATGTCGCGCTGCTCGACCGTCTCGCGACGGAGAAGCTCGCCGAGGAAGCCAAGGCCATCGCTGCCCAGGGCTGGAAATGGGTCGAGACCGCCCTCAGCTTCCCCTATGGCCATCTCAACGGATTGACACGGCTCTCATCGATACCGGCACCAGTCTCGGCTGAGGAGCAGGCGCGTTATGACGCCGCCCTTGCCGAATACAATGCGCTGTCAGAGGAGTTCGAGGGCGCCGAGGAACTGCCCGAAGAAATCGACCGGCGCATGGGCGAACTCGAGGACATCCTTGCGAGGGTCGATGAACGCCCCGAAATCTTCAACCCTCAGGAAATCGCCCATGCCGGTGTGTTCGTCAGCATCGAGCATGATGGTCACTTGCGCGTCGAGGCTGGCTATGTCCGCCCCGAAGATCGGGTTGCAAGCACATGTGGTCAGGCGTCGGGCAATCCTGCCACGGGCCAAGAGCCTGCGTTGTCCGGCCAGTCTGGAGGCGCTGGGCCGAACACGTCAGAGGACGTCGATGACATCGAAACCGAGACCACAGCACGACTCTCCGATCGCCTCGTCGCTGAACTCACGGCTTATCGGACGCTCGCCCTGCGGGAAGCTATCGCCGATGATCCCGATACCGCGCTGCTCGCACTGACGCATGCCCTGGTGCTCAAGAGCTTCTACCGCTTCGCTGGTTCGGAAACCTGTCTCGAACTCGATGTCCGGTCCTCCGCGCTTGAGGCGCATGCGCCTGACCTCGGCGAAAGCGATGTCGCCAACCGCATGAGCGCTCGCCAGGCGCGCTGGGCTGGGATGCTGCCGAAGAATCCGGCTGATCTTTGGGATGCCCTCGTCGCTTTTGATGCGGATTCGCTGGCGGCACTTTTTGCGTGGTGTGTCTCGACAGGCATCAATGCGCTGCAAGTCCCGCATATCCGCCGCTCCCGGGAGCTTGCTCATGCCGATCGGCTCGCGGATCATGTCGATCTCGATATGCGCCGCCATTGGTCCGCCACGACGAAGAGCTTCTTCAGTAAGGTCACGAAATCCCAGATCCTCGCGACTTTGCGCGAGGTGAAGGGCGAGGCGGCAGCCCAAATGATCGATCATCTCAAGAAATCCGACATGGCAGTGGAAGCAGAGCGCCTTGTCGCCGGTGCGAGCTGGTTGCCGGCCCCCTTGCGATCGACGCAAGAAAGGGGCCCGCACGCGCTTGTCGCTCGGTCTGCAACGACGGTCGAAGCTCCCGCTCAGCCCGCGAGCGAAGGGAGTGAGGATGCCGATTCAGAGGCTGTCACGCTCCCAGCCTTCCTGACCGAGGGCCTGTCAACGGCTGCTGCCTATCCCTTGGCCGCCGAATAACCTTTCCCACCCCCATCGAAATCCCCTGCCCGGCCGAGCCTGTCTCGTGTCGGGCTTTTTCATTCTGGAGAGCCCCATGGCCAACGAAACCAATAATCCCGCAACGCCCGAGCCGATGCTCATCGCCTTTCCTGTGACGATGTCCGACATCGTGGCCGAGATTGAAGCCGAGAAGTTGCAACGCGCAGCTCTGCGCCCCGCCAACAAATCCGCGGTTTTTGCCGCACTTGCCGGCGCCGGCATCGCAACGGTCATCGTCAGCTTTGATGGTTACGGCGATAGCGGGCAGATCGAGAGCATCGAGGCGCGCGATGCCGCCAACGCGGATGTTCCGCTACCCGACCAGGCGATCAGCATTGTCGCGATTGTCTGGGGAAAGAGCGAACCGGAGCCCCGCGAGATGACGCTGACCGAAGCGATCGAGCATCTGGTCTACGACGCCCTCAGTGAAACCCATGGCGGCTGGGAGCTCAATGAAGGCGCCTATGGGGAGTTCGTCTTCGACGTCGCCGCTCAGGAAATCCGGCTCGATTATCATGAGCGGATAACCGTCACCGAATTCTCCTCCCACACGTTCTGAGCGGAGGCGATCATGGCTCATCCCTACCACCACGCCCTCTCCTCGCAGAAAAAATGGGGCGGCACCGTCGAGGATTATCTTGCGATCCACGTCTGGTTCGATGCGTCAAAGGAGATCATCGCGGATTTCCGGCACAGAGCGCTTCGGCATCATGCCGAGGGCATCTTCATGGCTGAGACGATCTTCGGAGTGACGATCACCCTCTCGTCGGGTCGGATTATTCCGACACGCTGGGTTGGCGAGCAGCATGTCACCGAGGATCTCGGCTTTATCCCGAGCTTTGCCGATTGGGCTCGGGCGATCCAGCCGACACCGTGGATGGGACGAACGCAAAGATTCGAGATCGATCTCGATTCTCATCTCCCGGTTCGGGAGGTCATCAATGCCTGAGGTCATCGAAACGACCGTCTACACCTTCGAAGAACTGGATGATCACGCCAGGGAGCGCGCTCGCGACTGGTATCGTCAAGCGTCGGCTCAAGACGACTGGCATGAGTTTGTCTTCGATGATTTCGAGCGCATCTGCGAGCTCCTCGGCGTGGTTCTCGCAGCCCGGCCTGTCCGCCTCCACGGCGGCGGCACCCGCCAGAAACCCTGCATCTGGTTTTCAGGGTTTGCGAGCCAGGGTGACGGGGCGTGCTTCGAGGGCAGCTACAGCTATCGGAAGGGCGCGTCCGGTGCGATCCGCGCCTATGCGCCAAGGGATGAGCGGCTGGCGGCAATCGCCGACCAGCTTCAGCAGATCCAGCGCCAATACTTCAATGCCCTGGAGGCCCGCGTCACGCATCGAGGACGTTACTACCACGAGTACAGCATGGAGATTTCTGTCGATCGGATCAGTGACCGGGATCAGCCGCCAACCTCAGGCGCCGAGGAAGGCGTTTCAGAAGCCCTGCGAGATCTCGCCCGCTGGCTCTACCGACAGCTTGAGCAGGAACACGATCACCAGACATCCAACGAGGTGGTGGATGAAGGCATCATTGCCAACGGATACACGTTCACCGAGGCGGGAAGCAGATTTGGGTAAGGGGCGGATTGCGTTTCGGAGCCTCGTTGCCGCATCGAATCAAGCTCGGATGCAATGATGCCTGGCACTGAATGTTGCGTTGGCAATGTGTTTGTAAGCCTTGAGAGATTTGGATCGAGTTCGATTGCCGGTGCTTGTTCTTTTAAACGGTAAGCATGTAAGCTTGCGCGTACTGCCGTTCATCAAAGATTGATTCCCAGGGCCTTGCCAAATTTCACGCTCGAAGACGCCATCTCTTCTTTCGGGGCTGCCTGCAAGGCTAAGCTCTCGAACAAGGCTGCCACGGGCGCGCCGGAAGATCAGCTTCGCGCGCCGCTTGAAAACCTGTTCAAAGATTTGACCGTTATCGCAGGGCTTGCCGAGGGCGCGGTGTCGCTGGTCGGCGAAAACACCCTCGCTGAACTCAGGACCCGCCCTGATTATGCCGTCACGGTGAAGAATGCCCTTGTTGGCTTCATCGAGGTGAAGGCCCCTGGGAAGGGCGCTGATCCCCGCAAATTCACCGACGAGCACGACCGGAAGCAATGGGCGAAGCTGAAAAGCCTGCCGAACCTCCTTTACACGGATGGCAACGCCTTCAGCCTCTGGCGGAACGGCGAGTTGCAGGACAAGGTTGTCGCGCTCGACGGTGATATCGAGACCTCGGGCAACAAGCTGGCCGCGCCTGCCTCACTGCTGCCGATCATAACCGACTTTCTGCAATGGGCGCCGGTGCCGCCGCGCAATGCGCGCCAACTGGCGGAAACGTCGGCCCGGCTCTGCCGGTTGCTGCGCGACGAGGTTGCCGAAGAACTGGAGCGGAAGAATGCCGGCCTCACCTCGCTGGCCGATGAATGGCGCGGGCTGCTCTTCCCCGGAGCCTCAAATGTCGAATTCGCCGATGGCTATGCTCAGGCCGTCACATTCGGCCTGCTGGTCGCCCGCGCCCGCGATATCGAATTACAGGATGGCATTGAGAAAGCCGCGCTCGAACTCCGCAAGTCAAACTCACTGATCGCGACGGCGCTCCGGCTGCTCACGGATAGCCCGGAGGTGCAGAAGGCGCTCGACAGTGCGCTCAAAACCCTTGCCCGCGTGCTCGACGCGGTGGATTGGTCGAGGTTGACCAAGGACGACCCCGAGGCATGGATTTATTTCTATGAACACTTCCTTGAGGTCTACGACAACACGCTCAGGAAGCGCACCGGCTCCTATTACACGCCGCCCGAGGTGGTCACCGCCATGGTGCGGCTGGTCGACGAGGCGTTACGCGATCCCAACTTGTTCAACCTCTCGCGCGGGCTGGCCGCGCCGGAGGTGACGCTCGCCGATCCCGCCGTCGGCACGGGCGCCTATCTGCTCGGCGCGCTGCGGAGCATCGCCAAGACGGTCGAAGAGGATATGGGCGTCGGCGCGGTGCCGGGGGAGATTGTCTCCGCCGCCAAGCGGCTGGTCGGGTTCGAAATGCAGTTCGGCCCCTATGCCGTGGCGCAATTGCGGCTGCTCGCGGAAATGCAGACGCTGATGAACATCAAGGATGGTGATGGCAGGCCCCTGCCGGATTTGCGCCTGTTCATCACCGACACCCTCGGCGACCCCTATGCGAGCCAGACGCAATTCTCGTCGATGACGCAACCCATCGGGGAATCGCGCAAGCAGGCGAACGAAATCAAGCGCGGCGAGCCGATCACGGTGGTGATCGGCAACCCGCCTTACAAGGTCGATGCTGCCGGCCAAGGTGGCTGGATCGAGCAGGGCAGCGACACCAACAAGAACCTCCTCGCGCCGCTGGATCGCTGGGTGCCGCCAACCGCTTGGGGGTTGAGCGCCCACTCCAAGCACCTCAAGAACCTCTATGTCTATTTTTGGCGCTGGGCGACGCTGAAGGTTTTCGGCTCGGGATGGCAAGACGCCACACAAGAGCCTGACGAGGACCGCGCCGGTATCGTCTGTTTCATCACCGCGTCGGGATTTCTGAATGGTCCCGGCTTTCAAAAGATGCGTGATGACCTCCGGCGCGATTGCAATGAAATCTGGGTGATCGATTGTTCGCCAGAGGGGCATCAGCCGGCTGTGGCGTCGCGGATATTTCAGGGTGTGCAGCAGACTATATGCATCGTGCTGGCGGTTCGTCGAAAGGCGAAATCCAGAGATATTCCGGCCAACGTCCATTTCCGGGCGTTGCCGCAGGGAAGCCGCAAGCAAAAATTCATCGCGCTCGATGCCGTCAAGCTGCACGATAGCGGCTGGCGCGATGCTGACCGGGCGTGGCGTGCGCCATTCCTTCCATCGCGCGTTGGTGATTGGGCCGGGTTTCTTGCGCTTCCCGATGTCTTCGATTGGTCCACCCCCGGCGTGAAAACCCATCGTACATGGATCATCGCGCCGGATACCTATTCGCTTGAGAAGAGGTGGCACGCGCTTCGAGCGGAAACCGATCCCGAGAAGCAGAACTTCCTTTTCCACTCCGATGTCGGCAGATCGATCAAGTCTGAAGTCAAGAAGGCATTAGGCCCGTATACAGTCCGTCAGTCTCGCATATTCGAGGATAGCCGCCCGGTCGTTTCTCCCATTCGATTTGCCTTCCGGTCCTTTGATCGCCAATGGATTCCACCGGATCATCGATTGATCACGAGGGCGCGCCCGGAACTGTGGGAAACCCTGTCTGACCAACAACTGTTTCTGACTGCCCTTGATGACTTCTCGCCGTCGAATGGCCCAGCATTATCATTTTCAGAACTTGTGCCTGATCAACATCATTATCACGGTCGCGGCGGCCGCGTTTTTCCGCTCTGGCGGAATCCCGAGGCCAGCATCCCCAATGTGAGGGCTGAATTTCTCGCACATCTCTCCATCGCTTATGGCTTCGAAGTGGGCGCGGAAGAGGTGATGGCCTATATTGCCGCGCTGCTTGCCCATCCCGCCTTCACGGAGCGCTTCAAAGCCGATCTTGTGCGCCCCGGACTTCGGGTGCCGATCACCGCCGATGCTGCGCTTTTCGCCGAGGCCACCGCGCTCGGGCGCGAAGTCATTTGGCTTCATTGCTACGGCGAGCGCTTCGCAGACCCTGCCTCAAACCGCCCCGCCGGCCCGCCGCGCCTGCCCAAGGACGAGGCCCCGACAATCCCCATGGGCGGCGCAATCCCCGGCCCACCGGAGCCCCTGCCGCAGACCATGCATTACGACCTCGCCAAGCGCCGCCTCACCATCGGCAAGGGTTTTGTCGACAACGTGCCCAAAGCCGTCTGGGATTACGAGGTTTCCGGCAAGCAGGTTCTGGTGCAATGGTTCAGCTATCGGCGGCTTGATCGGTCCCGCCCGATCATCGGGGATCGCCGCCCGCCTTCGCCGCTCGACAAAATCCAGCCCGATCACTGGCTCAGCGAGTATACCAGCGACCTCATGAACCTGCTGCATGTGCTTGGGCGACTCGTGAAGCTGGAACCGGCTCAGGCCGATTTGCTCGAACGCGTCTGCGCCGCGCCGCTTTTGCCCTCGGCCTTGCCCGAACCGCCACCGCCCGGCGAGGATGCACCCGGCCCCTGATACCCTCAGCATGTGGATGGGCGAGATTCCAGCTTCAGGCCTGGCCGCGCCTCTGGTAGCGTTTTCTCGTGTTTGAGTCTGAGGCAGTGTTTTCCATGAGTGGCATGACGCCAGATTTGTTCGGCCATACACCCGCGCAAGGCGATCTCTTCGGCGCGGATGATGGCGCTGCCGCGCGTGCGCCGCAGGTCGATCCTGCCATGGTGCGCCGTCGCCTTCTGGCGATGCTGGCCGATATCCGCGCGGCGGAGACGAAATCGCCCTGGCCCCCGGAGACGACGCGGCTCAACCAGCTGCTCTTCCCGCAGATGTCGAACTGGCTTCCCGAGGACGAGCGAAATCAGCTTCGCTTTGAATTCGAGATTGAACTGAAGCGCCTCAACCTCGCGGCCTAATCAAGTCAGGACTTGCGCGGAAACGGAACAATTGAACCCGTCCCTTCAAATGTATCTCGCTGCTGATCCGAGGCGCGCTTCCATTGGACAAGCAACCCCTCTTTCTCCGTGAACCAGCCTGACGGAAGGCTCGTAAGGCGCTCAATGTCCGACGCTGGTGCGATGAACTCAACCGCCAAAAGATCTGCCTTGGTTCGAGCGCCCGAACTCACCAGAAGATTTAGCGTATCACGCAGCACACGAGGTTCGGAGAGGGGCCATTCCCGGTCAAGTGGCTCCTCCTTTGTCCAGCCCTTGGCGGAGCGGAGCTTGTAAAGATCAGTCTTCTCGTCGTTGTCGATCACATCAAGATCGGCGAGACGGCGGATTTGCGCGCCGACCGAGGTGCGCCAGCGTCCCTTAAGAGCAAGCAACTGCGCCAATGAGACGCGCTCAACCTCATAGGGATAAGTGGTCGAGGGCATGAGGAATGCTCCGGCAAGCCGGAATGCCTGCCTTTCAATTTCTTCCAGATTGTCCCGGAACTCATCCTCCGTGACGTTCCGGTGAAGAATAGCATGGGCTAGCTCATGGGCCGCGTCCATCTGACGACGCGGGAAACACATCTTGTCGGTAGCCAGCAGAATATGAGGACGCTCATCTTCCGGCGACCAACTGCACAACCCATCCAGACGGCTCGTGCCCATCTCCAGGGTACCGACGATGACGCCGATCCGTTCAAGGAGAGCCACCATATCCCCGCATGGTCCCTCCCCCATTTTCCAATGGGCTCGCAGATCGAGCGCGATCCGCTCAATGTCATCTTCCCGGAGCTGTTTCCAGGATACGCTGCCGAGAACATCCGGGATATCGACGGGCGGAAAATCCACATAGTGCTGCAAGACCGAGCTGATTTCCTGAAGCCAGCTCATTTGCGACTTTTGATAGCGGATATCGACGACGAGATTGCTCGATTGGGCGCGCTGAAACATCGGGCGCTCCGAAGGCGTGATCGGACGCAGGAAAAATTCACGGCGCACGTTCAAGGTCGCCGCAAGCGTCGAAAGGGTTTCGGCTTCAGGAGCGGATTCGCCGCTCTCCCAACGGCTTACAGCGCTTGGTTGGACGCCAAGCATCGCGGCCAGTTCTTTCTGTGTCTTGATACGGCGGGCAGCCCGGGCTTGTTCAAGCCGGGCTGGCACGAATCCAGGTGTCCCTATACGCATTGCGCTCTCTCTATCCCCCTTCAGCCCTATCCCGGTTTCGCGGGTGAGCTTATTTTGTCCCGGTATCTTTCTTTTCTTCATCCGGGGCAGCTTCAGGCGGCACATAGGGAGTGACGCCCTTTTTGAGTTTTACGGGAGGAGCCGGGGGCGTAGGCGGCGAAGTTGGCGCGACCGGCGCACCTTCAAGCCCGCTCATGAACTTCCCGAGCGTTTCGTAGAACAGGAATGTCTCGTACTTTGCGTCGATGATGCCAATCGCCATTTCTTCTATCATCCCGGCGCGCTCGCGATCGCGCGACACGAGGAGCAGAACAAACACGTCCCCCATTTTCGGGCCGCGCTCATCGAAGAGCCCAGGTGTCAGATGGCAGTTGATCTTGACCGCCGCGACGCGAGATTTGTTCTTCGAAGGCAGGACTTTGGGTTCTGGCATGGCGGCCAGACCGAAAATGAAACCCTGACCTTCCACCTCAAAACGGCAGAAGGGTTGAAAGACCTTGAGATCGGTAGTGGGGATCACACCGCCGTCCAGCAGCTTACCGCCATAGAGCTGGCAAACCTCTTCGAAGCGCTCCTCCATCATACGGAAACGGAGCTGGCCTTCGGATTCTCGGGCACGTCTCCGGCTCTTCAGCCCAACGTGATCACGCACAATGTCACGCGCCTTGCGCGCTTCGCCTTTGAGTCCATCCTCAAGCGCGAGCAGAAGGTCTTTGGTCAGGACGAGACGCAGCAGGTGAACAAGGGGGGAAATCGACATGCGGCGAATCTCCTAATTGCGATAACAACGAAAAGATACCAAAAATATTGCGTGAGATCAACAGGCCGGTTGGGGATACCGTCCTTTGCATGGTCGGCCATGAGTAGGGGTTTGGTCCTGGGTTTTTCGAAGCCCGGGAGGTGAAGAGAGAGTTTTCCGGGCTGGTTCCTGCCAATCCGGAGACTTGCAATGACCCCTCCTGCTGTCGTGGCACTCGCTGCGCCGACTTCGTCTGACCGCTTTATCCATCTCAATCAAAGCGCTGCCCTGCTGGCGGCAGCACAGACCCTGTTCAGAGTCCTGTCAGCTGGCCGAACGATCGATGCCGGCATCATGCGCGGCGCAATGGAACCAGCCTTCGGCGGATCCGATGCCGAAGGGTTCTGGTCCTGGAAAGATGCCTACGAGGCAGTCGAGGCGGTGCAGGTCCTATTCCTGCGCCAGTTCGGCGCGTCGATCATGAGGCATGGGAGTTCCTCCGCTGCCATTCTTGCAATCCTCGAGCGTTTAGGCGCTCTTCTTCCCACCGAGACCCGCCGCTCGGAAACCTCCCAAGCACTCCAGCAGTTCTCAACGCCGGTGGAGCTGGCGTTTGTTGCGGCGCTTGCCGCGAGGCTCTCCGCTGATGATCTCGTGCTCGAGCCTTCGGCTGGCACAGGGATGCTCGCGGTTCAGGCTGAAATCTCAGGCGCGAAGCTGCTCCTGAACGAGTGGGCCGAGGATCGGCATGCGCTGCTGATGGGCTTGTTTCCGAAGGGTTCGGTCACCCGGCTCGATGGCGCGCAGATCCACGATCGGCTTGATCCCGCGTGGCGCCCGAGTGTTGTCCTGATGAACCCACCCTTTTCGGCATCACCGCTGATCGCTGGAAGGCATGCCGCAGCGACGTTCGAGCACATCCGCTCCGCCCTTGCGCGCCTGGAACCCAATGGCCGTCTTGTCGCGATCACGGGCGAGAGTTTTTCTCCCTACGGTCGAACCTGGCGCAACGCTTTCGAAAAACTGCAACAAACCTCTACCGTTCAGGCGACCTTCGCCCTTCGGCGCGGGTTTTTCCGGCGCCATGGCACGGATGTCGAGAGCCGGTTGACGGTGATTGACAAGGTTCCCGCGGCGAACCCGACGCAGTTTCCGGTGCCGCTTCCCCCGGCAGAAACCCTGCAAGAACTCCTCGCTCTGGTCGACGAGCATGTGCCGCCTCGTGTCGAGCGGTTCTCGACGTCTCCGGCGCCTGTCGTGGCTACGCCCGTTGAGATTCTGACACTGCGCCCCGCATCGCGTCTCGTGGCGTTTGGTCGAAAGGCCCGGATTCAGAAGGGACCACTGACCGACAGCTTCCACGATTACTCTTCTGTCCGTCGCCTTGAGCCTGGGTGTGATCCGGCTGCGCGCACGGCTGAAAAGGCGTGTTCGCCAGAGCCGATCGGCAGCAGCTTTCCCGCCCCTGCTGTTCAGAGCGTCACTGCGGTTCCTGCTTCTGTCATTTCTTCTGGCATTGCACCGCGTTCCACGGCGGTCGCTTCTGAAATCATCGAACTTGCCTACGCCCCTCGCGAAGAGGTGGCTTCGCCCGAGGGGCAAATCGAAGCTGGGCTTTATGAGCCCTATGCGGTCCAATCAATTGTGATCGAGGGTGCCAAGCCGCATCCGACCGTGCTGGTACAATCCGCTGCCATGGCGTCAGTGGCGCTTCCCCTGCCGGCCTACCGCCCCCATCTGCCGGAAGCGGTCATTTCCGACGGGTTGCTCTCGGATGCCCAGCTCGAGACGGTTGTTTATGCCGGAGAGGCCCATGGCCAGCACCTTGGAGGCTTCTGGCGCGTCAATGAGACCTACGATGCGCTGGAAGCCGCTGGGGAAGGCGACGAGGTGGCCTTCCAGTTTCGGCGCGGGTTCTACCTCGGCGATGGCACGGGGGCCGGCAAGGGACGCCAAGTTGCAGGCATTGTGCTCGACAACTGGCTGAAGGGCCGGCGAAAGGCGCTCTGGATCTCGAAATCCGACAAGCTTCTCGAGGACGCCCAGCGCGACTGGTCAGCTCTCGGACAGGAGAAGCTGCAGATCGTCCCGCTGTCCCGGTTCAAACAGGGCACGCCGATTGTTCTTCCCGAGGGGATCCTGTTCACGACCTATGCCACCTTGCGTTCGGACGAGCGGCAGGGCCCGGATGGGACGATCAAGGCGTCCCGGCTGAAGCAGATCATCGATTGGCTTGGCTCAAGCTTCGATGGCGTCATCGTCTTCGATGAAGCCCATGCGATGGCGAATGCCGCGGCCGAGAAGGGCGAGCGAGGCGATAAATCAGCGTCCCAGCAGGGCCGCGCTGGCGTCCGTCTCCAGAACGCCCTGCCCCAGGCCCGCGTGCTCTATGTTTCGGCGACGGGTGCAACGACGGTCTCTAACCTCGCCTATGCCTCTCGCCTTGGGCTCTGGGGCTCCACGGATATGCCGTTTGCCACCCGCGAGGCCTTTGTCGAGGCGATGGAAGCCGGTGGGATCGCGGCCCTGGAGGTGCTGGCGCGGGATCTGAAGGCCCTCGGGCTCTATACCGCCCGCGCCCTCTCCTATGCCGGCGTCGAGGTCGAAATGCTGGAGCATCCGCTCTCGTCAGAGCAGATCCGGAT